>Ga0129310_1000208_pt1 | contig 81613 bp, 74 predicted proteins | sample Go1ome_2_FD_94433 | JGI IMG/M metagenome (GOLD analysis project Ga0129310, IMG submission 94433) | Western lowland gorrila individual fecal microbial communities from Wisconsin, USA - Go1022A metagenome | ecosystem: Host-associated > Mammals > Digestive system > Large intestine > Fecal | place...
GGAATCCGGCCGGAATGAATTGCTGCGGGGACCGTTTGCACTCTTTGGAGTGCGCATCAGTGCTAAGCTCGTGAGGGACCTCGCTAAGCACCGGCGGACTCCCATGTCCCCTCCGCAATTGATATGCCGGCACGGGAAAAACGAAAGCAGTTTTTACGGATGAAGATACTGAGGAGGAAATTTTAGATACGGCTTTGGCGGATGATACAACAGTTACAATATCACCGGTACGAACGAATAGCATTTCAGAAATCATGACGGAAGCAATTACCGGATAGAACTAAACATTAAGGTAAAGAAAGACTGATATGGAAAGGAGATTCCAAGGCCTCAGAACGTCCTTCCGGCGAGGACGTTCTTTTGCCATAACGGATTAAACTCTATCCGGCCAATCTTTAAATTTCCATCTGCTCACTTTCCGTCAGGAACGAGAGGCAGTCCATAATTCCCGCCATATAGGCCAGCACATTATTATTTGTGTCGATTTCTTCCCTTACTGCCAGCAGCTCGTCAACGGCCCGGCGCTCCTCCTGGGTCAGTTCTAATTCGCTGAATTTCCGTTCGGCTTCCTGCAGCTTATCCCAATGGTTACTGCAGCTTCGATCCATTTTATAAAATTCTGCAATCGTATCACCGGACATTCTGTCTGCCAGTCTCTTTAAAATTTTCCAGTATTCTTTTTTCATCATTGATGTCTCCTTTAAGTATGAATTATGTTATCTGTTGTCTGTTATCTGCAGTCTGCACGGCCTGAGGCGGTCCCCGGCATCCCGTGCTCCTTCCGGTTTTCCGGCCGTATCTCTGAGATGTACATTTCTCCGCCGGTCTTGACGGACGAAAGTTTTCCATGGCATAAGCTCCTTCTACTGTTGATAAAAATATGGTATATGGAATAAAATCACCTCGGCCCGCCCGGATACGGCTCATATAAATGAAGCGTAGATATCAGTATCAGGACGGTTTTCCCTGTAAGAAAAGTTTAAGGAACTTTAAGAAAAATAGGGTGGGACAAAATCGGTCTATTATGTATAATAAGATAGAACAACCATTCTAGCAGTCCGTAAGACTGAAATCCACAATTAATAGTCAGGACTGTCGGCTGCAGAACAATACGGGAGGAACAGACTTGGAAGAAATCGGCAAAGAACAGATAAAAGAGAGGATTCCCGCCATACAGGTGAGAAATTTATATAAAGTATACCGTGTCGGAGAGACAAAGGTATACGCCTTAAATGGTGTGGATTTTACAATGTATAAAGGTGAATTCTGTGCCATCGTCGGTACCTCCGGTTCCGGGAAATCCACACTTTTAAATATGCTTGCGGGCCTTGAGAAGCCGACAAAGGGGGAAATTGTCATTGCCGGGAAACATATTGAAAAGCTGAATGAGAACCAGCTGGTTTCTTTCAGAAGGGAAAGGGTCGGCTTCATCTTTCAGTCCTATAACCTGCTGAACACAATGAATGCGGTGGAGAATATAGCGCTGCCCCTGTCGTTCCAGGGAATTCCCAAGAAGAAACGGATAGACAGGGCCCAAAAATATCTGGAATTAGTGGGCCTTGAAAAGGTCGGCAGGCATATGCCCAACCAGATGTCAGGAGGACAGCAGCAGCGTGTGGGAATTGCCAGGGCGCTGGTGGTTCATCCTCAGATTATCTTTGCCGACGAGCCGACCGGAAACCTGGATTCCAGGACAACGATGGAGGTTCTGAAACTGATGCAGAAGATTGTGCGGGAACATAACCAGACGCTTGTCATGGTCACCCATGACAACCATCTCGCTACATATGCGGACAGGATATTTCATATTATCGACGGAAAGATCGTAAAGATAGAAGAGAATCACCAGCGAGCCGGTGAAGAGACAGAAGACAGGGAGGGTGCTCAGGATGAATAAATGGAAAAGACTGCCGGTTATTGCATTGCTTGTAATGCTGCTGGCGATAACGGGAACCAGGACGGTAACAGCCGAGATGCTGGATATGAATGAGTTTAATGATGATATGATTACCGTTAACAAGGTGCCGAGAGGAAAAGCGGGAAGCAAGATTTCGATTAAGATGACAATCCATAACACCGGCACAAAGGGTGATAACAACATAGAGAAAATCAGGCTGGCCAATTCTTATGAATATGAGCGGATTATGGAGCGGCAGTTTGGAGAGGCTGACGACGGCGAAGACGGCGATCTCCGCTGGTACGATAAGTCCTTCCCGTTTGAGGCAGATTCTTCAACCTTCAAGGAGAAGGATGTCAACGTAAAACCCGGCTCTTCCAAATCGGTCACATTGAGCTATAAATTAAGGCGGGATCTGGCGGCCGGATACTATCAGGCATTCTTTATTATTGACGGAGGCACGGAGGTCGGAGTTAATATCTGGGTTTCCGCCTATGACGGCTCCACCGAAGAGGATGAAAATACGAAAATCGAGTACGATTTTTCGATTGGAGACGGTCAGTTTACCCCTTTTGCCGTTTATAACCAGGTGATGAATTTTGGCGTCAACCTGACGAATACGGGATTAAAAAAGGTCTACGACGTGCGGGTGGAGATGCAGCTCGATGCCGATGTGACAAAGTTCCCCTTTAATATTAACGAAGGAAATTACAGCCGGAAGATGGGGGATATGGAGCCGGGACAGATGGTTACGGTTCCCTACAGTATGGCGGTACGGGAGGACGTAAAGTCGGGATTCTTCCCGATTCATTATCTGGTATCCTACCGGGAAGAGGAAAACGGTGATTTTTCAGAACCGGTTGACCTTATATTTTATGTCCGCGTCAAAGGAGAAGACGATGATAAACTTTCGTCCGATGCGGGTGAAGAGGACAGAACAAAGGCCAGAATCATAGTCGACAGCTTTTCTACGGTGCCTGAAGAAGTGTTCGCAGGCCAGCCGTTTGAACTTCGGGTCAGAATGAAGAATGCCTCGTCTAATGTAACCTCCAGCAATATCATGTTTACCTTTGCCTCGGAGGAAGTGGAGAGCAGTCCTGTCTTTACTTCAGATTCCGGTTCGACTTCCATGGTAGTCAATCAGCTGGCGCCCGGCGCAACAACGGATCTGGTAATGGTATTTAAATCATCACCGACAGCGGAGCAGAAGTCTTACACGATGACAATCAAAGAACAGTATGACAGCCCGGAATTTAAGAATGCAAAGGAAGAAGTGAAGATATCAATACCGGTAAAACAGGTTCCGAGACTGAATACGGGAACGATTGAAGTCATGCCGGACAGTATTAATGTTGGTTCTGAGACCAATGTTATGTTTGGTATCAATAATACCGGAAAGGTCCTTTTATATAACGTTATGGTGCGTTTTGAGGCCGATTCCATTCAGACGACAGATGCTTATGTCGGCAATATCAAACCGGGTGAGACCGGAAATCTGGACACGATGGTCTCCGGCGTGGCTCCGACCACAGATGAAGGCAAAGTGAAAATTATTATTTCATATGAAGATGAAAATGGATTGACAACAGAAGTGGAGAAAGAGATGATCCTTTTCGTCAATGAACCGATGGACGACCTCGGAGGAATGGAGGCCGGAAACATGGACGTTGACGGAATGGGAGGAGCCGGCGGCATGGATGGGATGAACGGGGAACAGACCTTTTTCAGCCGGTATAAGAAGGTGATTTTTCCGGCAGCCGCACTTTGCATTATCATAATAGGAACAACCGTAATCGTTATCAGGAAAAAGAAGAAGGCAGCGCAGGAAGAAGGAATGGACGATGAGATTCTTTGATCTTTTATCAATGAGTGTCAACAGTCTGCTGCGGAGAAAGCTCAGGACGTTTCTTACAGTCCTGGGAGTGGTGATAGGAACTGCCTCCATTGTGGTCATGATCTCCCTGGGAATCGGACTGAATAAATTCACGATGGAGCAGTATGAATCATCCGGCAGCCTGACGGCGATACGTGTCTATAATTACGACAGGGGAAACACGAATGATAAGACAAATCCGGAAGATGGTTTTATGACTGATGAAACCATGAAGGTTTTTGAGCGGATTCCTCATGTGGTCTCCGCTTACCCAAAGCTTAACATGTTTGTCATTATGAAGCAGGGTGTCTATGAGGGAAATATCCAGTTGATCGGAGTTCCCCGGGCTTCCATGAAGGACATTAAGCTGGGACAGGGAGAGCTTCCTTCCCCCGATTCCCCGGATCTTGAGATGGTGGTGGGAAATATGGCGGCCCAGAATTTCTACAATTCAAAGACAGGAGAAGGATACTGGGACAGCGGTGAGATGCCGGACATAGATTTTATGAACAAACCGGTATTTACAATATTCGATACCGACAGCTATTATCAGTCCAAATACCCGTCCGGCGGGGATGGCAAGACTGCGGCAAAACCGCCGAAGAAATATATGCTGAAGACAGCCGGGATTGTTGAGGGAGGGCCGGAGGACTGGAATGAATACAGTTATGGCATATACGTTGACATTGAAAAGCTGAAAACCCAGCTAAAACAGATCTTCAAGAAGAAGCCGATACCCGGTCAGCCGACGAATAAAAAGGGTAAGCCCTATAATTACTTTGTCTATGAGCAGGCAACCGTGAATGTGGACGACATGAAGAATGTTATTGAAGTTCAGAAAGCAATTAATAATATGGGATACGAAGCAAACAGCCAGATGGAATGGCTGGAGCAGTCCCAGAAGCAGTCCAATATGGTTCAGGCCGTGCTGGGCGGTATCGGAGCCGTCTCCCTGTTTGTAGCGGCGATCGGCATTGCCAATACGATGATGATGTCCATCTATGAGAGGACAAAGGAGATTGGTGTTATTAAAGTACTCGGATGCGCAATGGGAAATATCAGAAGCATGTTCCTGATAGAGGCCGGATTTATCGGCTTTGTCGGCGGAGTTGCCGGTGTAATCCTGAGCTACGGCGTATCATTTCTGATTAATAAATTCCTGGCGGGAGCTTTGCTGTACGGTATGTCCAGCAAGCTGTCAATGATACCGCCGTGGCTTGGATTTGCTTCCATCGGTTTTGCCATATTGATTGGTATGCTGGCCGGATTCTTCCCGGCGCTCAGAGCCATGAAACTGAGTCCGCTGGCGGCAATCAGGAATGATTAAAACCACTAGTCAACTGTCGTCACATCCTGTTTCCATCTCCCGGTGGCAATATAGGCGAATACCAGGATTCCGCCCCCGAGGGTGGCGGCAGGGACGGCGATTCCAATTCCCAGGATTCCCATATTAAGACCCAGCGCAAGAGCCCAGGCGACGGGGATACGGATAACAATTCCCTGAAGAACATTGCTGCACAGAGTGATCAGGGTATGTCCGGTACCGGTGATAAAGCCGTTGGCGGAAAAGACAAATGCAGTCAGAAGATAGTCTGCACAGAAGCCGCGGATATACAGTGTGCCGTACCGGATTACCTCGGGTTCTCCGCGGGCCAGTATGCTCATAAACTGCGGCGTGAAGCTGATGCTTGCCAGGAACAGGGGAATACCGACTATGAGAGAAAGTCCAATCCCTTCTTTCAGGCAGGAGAGGGCGCGCTCATATTTTCTGGCGCCGATATTCTGGCCCGACATGACCGCCATGGCTCCCGACATTGCGGAGCTGGGAAGCATGGCAATGTTATTGAATTTACCGGCCAGCTGAGCGGCTGCGGAAGCCGCGTAACCATACTGGTTGATCAGAGCCGTCAGAAACATGAAGGATACGGATGAGATACTGTTCTGAACGGCAGCGGGAAAGCCGATTTTAATAATTAAAAGAACCTTTGTACGGCTGAGCCTGAGATTCCTGCGTGTCAGCCGGAATATACTGCTTTTTCTGATCAGATATGCTGCGGAAATGACAAAACTGACTGCCTGGGATAGTACCGTTGCCCAGGCGGAGCCGTTCGGGCCCATTTTGAAGCCGGCAACAAATAAAAGGTCCAGAAACACATTAAGGGTCCCTGATATGGTTACAAATATCAGGGGCCTTTTAGAATCTCCGGTTCCGTTCAGAACCGAACTTATGGCATTGTATTCAAATACAAAAAAATTTCCCAGCATGCAGATTTGCATATAACTGCACGCATTCTCAAAGGACTCGGCGGGAGTTCTGAGCAGAACCAGGAAGGGGCGGGCGGCAATGTACATGACGGCAGTCATAAAGACGGCGGCTAAGGCAAACAAAGTCAGCAAGGTTCCGATCGTCTGCTCTACATCCTCCCCGCGCCGCGCTCCGACATATTGGGATATTAAGACGGTTCCGCCGGAGGCGAAACCGATTATCAAAAATGTAAATGCAGATACAATCTCGCCTCCAATGCCGACTGCCGAACTTCCGGCAGCTCCGTTGACCCACTGGACGATCAGCATATCGGCAGTCATGTACAGATTTTGAATCAGGCTGGACAGGAAGAATGGAAAACTGAATAGGATCAGCTGCCTTCTTACACTGCCTTCGGTAAGACTGTGTCCAATCTGCATGAGGTGAAACTCCTTTTCTTAAGTTTCTGGTTGTACATCTATTATGATAAGTCACAAATTATAATTCATAAATTATCAGTGCATCCGGTTTTCCGGAACTTGTTCCGGTTTTTGGCTGAGGGTGTGCGCGGCGGCCGGCATGAATCAGTTCGATGGAGTTTACGGCGCTATGGTGTTTAATCTCATCGGCACAGTCGATCTAATAGGGGAGTATCTCTTCTGCATCGAGGGGGACCATACGGCCGCGTGTTTTACCGGCAGAACAGTCTGACGGATTTTCTCCAATGGTTACAATACCGGCGCCGCCTTTTGCGCGTTCTCCGCAGAGGGCTATGTTTGCCGGAGTAAAATATTCTTCCGGCATAAGATTGGAGACGCCCATGGGTGTCACTGTTAGACCAATCATACAAAAAAAGCAGAGTGAAGTCATTTCAGAAAACAGGCAGTTTATTTTAATATTTGTGCATCGGAGCGGAAAATGATCTAGCCCAATGCTGTAAATGGTATATTTTTTATTAAAAATATTGTATAATTATAATCCAGGAGACGAGGTGGGACGAGATATGAGAATCAAAATCGATATGAACGGCAATTCACCGGCTTATATACAGATGTCGGCTCAGATTGCCGCGGCAATCAGGGCGGGAGAATACAGGACGGGCGATAAACTGCCGTCGGAAGCAGAATTCTGCCATGAGACGGGACTGGCCAAAGGCACGGTCAGAAAGACATTCGACAAGCTGGAAGAAGAAGGCTATATCCGAAGAGTGCACGGAAGCGGCACTTATGTTCAGGGCTGGCAGCCGGAACTGCGCAGGATGGTGCAGTTTGATAATAGCTGCAAAAAAGAAGGAATGAAACCGGACGAATGCTACCGGCTTTTGAAAGAAGCCTGCGGCCGTTTTTTTGCCGCTGATATTCCGGATCAGGCAGCGATGATTGACTGTACCCCGGAGATAGCGGGAGATATTACGAGAGAACTTGTAAAAATCTGGAACTTTGATATGAAATACTATCAGATTGACGGAGTACGCGCCGGAACATTTATCCCTCCGGAGGAGATATGGATTACAACAAAAACTCATTTTGAAGAGATTCTGGCTGTGGCTGAGAAGGCTGGAAAGGCACTTTTGCAGGTCAGGCTTTCGGTTCCCGCTACGGAAGAAGAGGAGATTGCCGCTTTGGATGATGACTGTCTGCTGGGCATAGTGTATGACAGCCAGGATTTCCTGATGCATATCAGCCATACGCTGGCTTTGCTGGGAAGGCATAATACATATTATCTCTGCCAGAAAGAAGAATGGTGCGATAAAAAAAGAGCCATTCGGACAGAGGACATCATATGGCTGGTTTCCGTGCAGGAGGAAGAGATTATCAGGCAGATGGAGACGATGGGCAGCCATTATATTGTATTCAATTACGGGGTAACGAAGGATTCATTGGATGAAATCAGGGCAATTATGGAGCAGAGAAGAAAATGACAGATAAAAAACCAGAGAAGAAAGAAACGCCTGTTTATGGAAAGATTGTGGATGACGTCAGAAGCAGGATTGAGTCGGGACAGTGGAAAGAGGGTCAGAAGCTTCCCGGAGAGAGGGAACTCTGCAACCTGTATGGTGTGGCCCGGGGAACATTAAAAGCCGCTTTTTCCGAGCTTCAGAAAGCAGGGCTTATCAGACAGGTCCGGGGAAGCGGAACTTATGTGGAAAAGCGGGATGGGAGAGGGAATGCTTTGGAAAAACAGGCGGATGAACTGGTAGCTTATCTGGCCTCTTTAAAACTTTCCAAGGCTGAGATACTGTCTCTTGGAAGAACGATAATCTACAGTGATATAACGGCCCAGCACTTCCATAAGCAGCCGCTGTGCGATGACCGGAAAGAATAGAATGTACGGCCGCACAACACGCTTAGCGAGGCACAGAAACGGCAAGAAACGCAGTTTCGCGCCGTGAACCCCGGGTTTCCGTGCAGAATGTGCACGAAAGCACCCCGCGGAACACAACCGTGTGAACAGTAACGGGAATGAAACGGAGAATTAAAATAATTACAAATATATATTGACAATTTACAAAAAAAATAGTAAACTTTGGACAAGTTACCGATTGGTAGTGAAGCAATCTGAGATATTGAAATGTGTGTGGAATTTCAGAAAGTTTTGCTAACCTTTATTTTAGTGAAAGCAATTCTATAATCAAATCAGTAAGGATATCGGTATTTCAGTCATTGCTTCCGTTCCTGTTAACGTATTAAGGAAAAGGAGAGAAGCAAATGAAGGGAATCAAAAATTTTAAAAGATCCAACAGGAAATATCTTGCGCTGCTTATGGCCGCATTGACGGCAGCAGCCTCATTGAGCGCATGTTCCGGAAGTACCTCGGGTGATGCGTCACAATCCTCATCAGCAAAAACAGAAAATAATGGAAGCGGTGCAGCCGGTTCTGTGCTTCGTGTGGGAAGAACATGGGACTCCGGGAGCGGCAACTTTGATCCGGCAACCTTCTCGGGGATCTCATTTCAGTTTGGCCCGGATGTGTTTGAATCGCTTCTTACCTACAACGACAAGCAGGAACCGGCTCCGTATCTGGCTGAGTCATGGGAAACATCCGATGATTTGAAGACGTATACGTTCAAGCTCCGTGAAGGCGTTCAATTTCACTATGGCTTCGGCGAGATGAAAGCAAGCGACGTCGTATTTTCAGTCGGCCGCCTTTTGGACCCGGCCATTAACAACACGGCAACCAATTCAACAAATCTCGGCCTGGCCAATATCGAAAGCGTCGAGGCCGCCGATGATTACACGGTTGTCTTTACTTTGAAGGAAGGAGACGTATTCTTCCCTGATAAAGTTGCCAGATCTTACCTAACCATTACCAGCCAGAAGGCAGTGGAAGAAATGGGTCTGGAAGAGTACCAGAAACGTCCGATCGGAACCGGTCCATTCATGCTGGAAGAAGGCGGTGTTCCCGGAGAAAAATATTGTACGGTTAAATTTGACGATTACTGGGGCCAGAAAGCAAAGCTGGACCGTGTGGAATATTATGTAATTCCCGACGATGTAACGCTTGCCAATGCGATGGAAGCAGGCGAGATTGATACATATGACGTAAACAATCTGGAAAAAGTGGAAGAGTATATGGCCGATCCGGATACTTACGTTCTTCTCAACGCAAGGGATTCCGCGCAGTCCTATATCGGAATCAATGCGAATTTCGAGCCGTTAAATGACCCGAAGGTACGAGAAGCGATTGCATTAAGTATTGACCGCGATATGGTTTGCGATGAGTATTTCAAAGGCACGGAAGAAAAATCCAAAGGTTTCCTTCCAACCTTCTGCCGCTATGCACTGGAAGACTACTGGAACCCGGAATATAATCCGGAGAAGGCAAAACAGCTGCTTGCAGAAGCCGGATACCCGGATGGTTTTGCCATCGACATGTATGCTCCTAATGATACGCTGAGCGCAGGACCGGCCACATTAGTGCAGCAGTTCCTGACACAGATAGGCCTGAAGGTGGATCTCCAGACTGTGGATTTCGGCGTATGGCTTGATAAGGCAAAGGCCGGAGAAATCCCGATTTATCTGTTCTGGGATTCCTGTCCTGTTATTCCTGACAACGTGTTAAAACAGTTTACAAGCGAGAGCACAATCAACTACATTGCTTACAATGATCCTGAGTACGACAGAATCGTGGCGGCAGCGGTGGAAGAAAACGATCTGGCAAAGAAAGCGGAGCTTTACAATGAAGCACAGAAAAATATCATGGATTCCGGCTGTCTCTATACGATGACTACATACTCTATTCATCAGGTTGTCAACCCGAGAGTAAAGGACCTTAAGATTACGACAGGACTTATGCTTACCTGCAGAGAGGCGTATATCGAAGAGTAAGGTTACGACGGCAAAGCGCGTGGGCCTGCCGCACGCAGCCTGCGCGCTTTGCAATGCGGTAGTTGTATAGCGCTGGACAATTACCAGTACGGTATAAATTTAAGGAGTAGTCTATGAAAAAATATTTTGGTATGCGGGTTTTGATGGCGATACCTACCATTTTAGGCGTGTTCCTTGCGGTGTTTCTGATCATACGGATGGTGCCGGGTGATCCGGCTTCCGTTATGCTGGGCAAAACTGCCACCCCGGAAGAGATCTCACTGTTCCGTGAGCAGAACGGCCTGGATGAACCGCTAATGACGCAGATGGTAATCGCGGTAAAGAAATTCTTCACAGGCGATTTGGGAGAATCTCTTTCTTCCCATAAAAAAGTGACGGAACTTTTAAAGGAACGCTTTCCCAGGACGCTGGAGCTGGTGTTGTGGGGAATGATACTGAACTCCATCCTGGGAATTATATGGGGCGTTGTCGCCAGTGTGTATCGCGGCAGATGGCCCGATTACATGATTAGCGGCATGAGTACCATAGGTATGTCGCTGCCGTCATTTTACGTGGCGATTCTGGTGCTTGTAGTTCTGGCTGTGAAGCTGAAGCTGATACCGGTTATCGGCATTCAAAGTGAAAATGCCAATTACTTTCAGACCATTGTAGCTCCTGTTCTTACGATGGTTCTTGCCGGAAGCGCCCTGACCATCCGTACGACCAGGTCAAGCATGCTGGAAGTGATGGGAGAGGATTTCATCAGAACCGCCAGGGCAAAAGGGCTGAGCGAAAAAGCCGTTTTATTTAAGCATGGTCTGAGAAATGCGGCGATTCCGATTGCCACGATTATCGGATATAATCTGGCATCCAGTTTCGGCGGTTCCATTGTAATTGAGACGGTGTTCAACAGGCCCGGTATCGGAAAGCTTTTGATGGACGCGGTGACGAAGAGAGATTATCCCGTAGTCCAGGGAACGGCCGTATTCATCGCCATTCTGCTGATTGTCGTAAATCTGTTGACAGATGTCATGTACAGCATTATCGATCCGAGAATCCGTGTTCAGTCGGACAAATAAAGGAAAGGCAGTTGGGACAATGAGTGTAATACAGGAATGTATGCAGGATAATGACAATATCCTGCAGGTTGAAAATATATGTAAATACTATAAAGCCGGCAGCGGCAGATTATTTGATAAAACAGTTTTCAAGGCTGTCAATCAAGTGTCCTTTTCTGTAAAACGCGGAGAAACCTTCGGTCTGGTGGGAGAATCCGGCTGCGGAAAAAGCACTCTGGCGAAGCTGGTCATGAAACTATTGGAAGCATCAGGCGGCAGGGTTTTGTTTGACGGGCAGGATATTACAAAAATGCCGAAGAGGCAGCTGGATGCGATCAGAAAGGATATGCAGATAGTATTTCAGGATCCTTATGATTCCCTGAATCCCCGCTTTAATTTAAAACAGATCGTGTCCGAACCGATGGAAAATTTCGGATACAGCAGACAGGAAATCGATGCGCGCGTTAAAGAGCTGTTTCAGGAAGTCGGCCTGCCGGAGAAGCTGATGGTGCGCTATCCCCACCAGTTATCGGGAGGGCAGAGACAGAGACTCTGTATTGCCAGAAGCCTGGCCCTTTCACCGAAGCTGCTGCTCTGCGATGAGGTGGTTTCGGCTCTGGATGTATCCATACAGGCTCAGATACTGAATCTTCTGCTGGATTTAAAGGATAAAAACGGCCTCACCTATGTTTTTATTTCCCATAACCTGGCAGTCGTCAAATTTGTTTCGGATAAAATCGGAGTCATGTATTTCGGAAAGCTGGTAGAGGTAGCGGGAAAGGACGAGCTGTTTGAAAACTGCCTCCATCCCTATAGCTGCGCCCTGCTCTCGGCAGTTCCCATCCCCGATCCCGACGTGAAGACGAAACGTCTGATATTGGAAGGCGATCTTCCCAATCTTATGAATCCGCCGAAGGGATGTATCTTCCAGGACAGATGCCCGTTTGTAAAGGATATCTGCCGCAGGGAGGAGCCGGAGCTTAGCGAGTTTACGCCGGGTCATCAGGTAGCCTGCCACAGGGCCGGAGAACTCGATTTGAGAATTGTTGAGGAATAGGCAGGAGGATAAAGCTATGATTAAATTTTTGAAGATAAATAAGGGGATTGCGGCCGGCCTGTTCATCCTGACTATCATTGTCTGCCTGGCGGTGTTTGCCGACTTTTTAACTCCTTATGCATTTGATACGATAACGCTGTCGGATAAATTACAGCCGCCAAGCGCCGCCCACATCATGGGTACGGATAATTTCGGCCGTGATATCTGGACAAGAGTTATCTACGGAGCCAGAATTTCCCTGACCGTATCGCTGGCGGCCGTGGCGCTGGGACTGGTTCTCGGCTGCCTGCTCGGCCTGATGGGCGGATACTTCAAAGGCCCGTTTGACTTTGCCCTGGGCCGTGTTATGGACATATTCATGTCATTTCCTTCGATTCTTCTCTCACTGTTAATCGGAATCGCCCTGGGACCGTCCATTCTCAACATGTGCCTATCCCTGGGAATTCCGCTGATACCGGCATTCTACCGCGTCACAAGGGGAGCGGCCCTGAATGTGGGGGAGAGAACTTATGTTATGGCGGCCAGGTCCATGGGCACGAAAAGCAGTAAGATTTTGTTCCGCCACATTCTGCCCAACACTCTGCCGCAGATTTTTGTAATTCTGTCCTTCAGTGTCGGCGGCTCCATCATGGCGGAATCTTCCCTGGGTTATCTGGGCTTCGGTATTCCAAAGCCGACACCGTCCTGGGGGCTTGTAATCAGCGAGGGCAAGAGCTACATATTCAACGCCCCGTGGATTGCCGGTTTTTCCGGCCTGATGATTGCGCTTACAATCTTTGCATTCAACCTTTTGGGAGACGGTATCAGAGATTACCTGGATCCGAAATTAAAATAATGGCAGTGACGCTTTAGGAGGTACGAAGTTGGAGAATGATAAAATTTTGGAAATAAAAAATCTGTTTGTAAAATTTCCAATGGACGGCGGAGCAATTAATGCGGTAAACGGCGTTAACCTGTCACTGGGTAAAGGTGAAACTCTGGGAGTGGTAGGCGAGTCCGGCTGCGGAAAGAGCGTTACGATGTCAACGATTCTACGGCTTGTAAAGACGCCGCCTGCAAGGATTGAGGGGGAGATTTACTATAAGGGGCAGAATATTCTGGATATGCCGATGCGGGATTTTACCAGAATCAGAGGGAAAGAGATATCAATGATATTTCAGGAGCCGATGACCAGTCTCGATCCGGTCATTAAAATCGGGCCGCAGATAGCAGAGAGCCTGATGCTGCATGAAAAACTTCTGAAGAATGCGGCTATGGCAAAGGCGCTGGAGCTTTTGAAACAGGTGGAGATTCCCAACGCGGAAAAGCGGATTAATGATTACCCGCACCAGTTATCCGGCGGTATGCGCCAGAGAGTCATGATTGCAATGGCGCTGGCCTGTAAACCGCAGATTCTGCTGGCGGACGAACCGACGACAGCTCTTGATGTAACAATACAGGCGCAGATTATGGATTTGATCAAGAAGCTGAGAGGCGAATACGGAATGAGCATCATGATAGTAACTCATGACCTGGGTGTTATTTCCGATGTAGCCGATCGCGTCGTCGTATTTTACAGCGGACAGATTGTTGAGGAGGCCCGTACGGCCGACCTCTTTAAGCATCCGAAGCACCCTTACACAAAGGGGCTGCTGGCATGTATACCGACCCTGCAGACAAAAGCGCTGCGCTTACAGGTTATCGAAGGAAATATCGCAGATCCGGCAAATCGCCCAAGCGGCTGTCCTTTCCACCCAAGATGCCGTTATGCGACAGAGCGGTGCAGGAAAGAGAACCCGAGGCTGTATCCATGCGGAGACGGCCATATGGCGGCCTGCCATCTGATGGAAGATAACGGCTGACGGCGGATGAGCAGGAAAGGAAAATTAACAGAATAAAGGAACGGGACGGCCGGTTAAGAAAAATGGAAGACGGCCGGTTAAGTTCAGGAGGAAACTATGTCAAGAATAACGACTGTATGCGGCGATATTGCGCCGGAAGAGCTGGGATACACCGATATGCATGAGCATGTGATGTTCGACGGAACAGATATGGGAAACATCTGCCGCCCCGGGATGCCGGGAAATCTTCCAATCCAATGGGAAGATAAGATATCGTTGGAAAATATCGGCCTTTTGAAGCGTAACTTCACGCTGTGCCGGGATGCAATGAATCTGGACGACGAGGAGGTTATGACGGGAGAGGTGGCTGATTATAAAGAGTCGGGAGGGGATTCACTTCTGGAACTGAGTGTTCCCGGGATCCGGCTGGACGTGGCTGCAATCAAAAGAATCTCAGAAAAAACGGGAGTTAACATTATTACGGCAACCGGATTTTATATCGAATCATCGTGGATGGGCCGTTTTGACGGATGGAATACAGCGGATTTCTATAAACGTATCATGGACGAATTTGAGAACGGAATTGAGGGAACCGGAATAAAACCAGGATGTGTTAAAATCGCTCTTTCCAGCTTCACCCAAAGAGAGGAGATGTCCCTGAGGGCAGGCGGGCAGGCGGCGAAGGAAACGGGAATGTCCATAACGGTGCATCCCTGCGGCCGGGGAGGAGGAGAACCCGGTAAGGTGGTGGAGATCTTAAAGGAAGAAGGCGTACCGGCGGAAAAAATAGTCATTGCCCATGTGCCGATGGCCAATAACCGGGGATTATCTGAGATGATTCGCTATCCGGAGCTGTGGGCGCTTAACCTTGATGTGGCAAAGTCAATACTGGCGGAAGGAGCCAATATATCGGTCGAATTCATGTCCGGGCAGATAGATTTAGAGGCGCTGGGCTCCCAGTCCAATCCGGATTATATGAAGCTGGCAGGTCTTGTAAAGCTGATCAATGAAGGCCACTGCCGTCAGATGGTGCTGGGGACCGACATGTGCGTGAAAACAATGACCAGACGCTGCGGCGGAGAGGGCTACTGCCGGCTGACCAAATTTGCCGTGCCGGCATTGAAGCAGTACGGCGGTGTATCGGATTATGCTGTCAGAAGCATCATGATTGAAAATCCGGCCAGGATTCTGGCGTATTAAGAGCCGGAAATAACAGCGGATTAAATGAAAACTATAAACTTAATATAAAAAGAAAGAGGTATAAAATCATGGCAGAAATGTACAAAGTAAAATTAACCGTATTAAAAACAGCAATTTATCCGGAACTGGCAGAAAAATATTTATCGATCGGAAAAGAACTGAAACCATGCGGCGGCTTTAAGGAAGGCCAGGAAATTATTGTAGACGCCTTTATGAACTGTCCGGAGGGCTTCTGCGCCCAGGCCTGGGCCGCGCTCTATCCACAGATGCTTACTATCAGCCGCGGCGGTTCCTATGCGCCATGGACAAAAGAGGATGGTGTGGAAGTCGGCTGCTGTACAGACGGCCTCAGACCGGTGACATTCCTGATCGAGAGAGACGAAGTACAGCCATTTGACGTATAGCCAATTGAATAATCCCCCCTGTTATGATATACTATGAGCACTTGATGAGGTTCCCCACGAATCTAGTGAACATGATAGCTGGAGGCATATATGGATAAGCAGGACAAGATTGCAGTACTGATTGACGCAGAAAACGTTTCTAAAAAGTACATTAAACTGATTATGGATGAAGTGAGCGACTATGGGATCGCTACATACAAACGGATTTACGGTGATTTTACAAATCCCAGTGTTATGGCATGGCAGGATGCGCTCAGAGATTTTGCACTGACGCCGGTATTTCAGTTTAACTATACGAAAGGAAAGAATGCGTCGGACTCCGCCCTGATTATCGACGCGATGGATATCTTATATTCGGGAAAAGTAAATGGATTCTGTCTGGTAACCTCCGACAGTGATTTTACGAAGCTGGCGATTCGTCTCCGCGAGGCCGGGATGATTGTAATTGGAATGGGGGAACAGAAGACTCCGAATTCTCTGGTATCGGCCTGCGAGACATTCAAATTCCTTGATTTACTGTATCAGGAGAGCCTGGAAGAACAGGCGGAGGACGAGAAGCTTTCTGAAGTTAAGGCAGCAAAAGCGGCAGAACCGCCTGCGGCAATCCGTTCCTCGGACGAACGCGATACGAAGAAAGCCCCGGAGGCAAAGACAAAGCCCCACCCGGTTGAAACTGCGGATACTCCGGATGACAAAGCCGACAATTTAAAGGATGATGCCAGACTCAACAATGTGCCGACGAAGGAGGAAATCGGCGCTGAGATAGTAGCCATAATTGAGTCCAGATCCGATGAGAACGGATGGATTAACCAGTCGGAGATAGGAACGGTACTTCCCAAAAGAGTTCCTGGCTTTGATCCACGAAACTATAAATGCAAGAAACTGGGCCAATTTATTGAAAGCTTTGATTATCTTGAGACAAGAACGATGAAAAATCCGAACAACAAATTATTAAAAGTGGTTTATGTAAAAATTAAACAGCAGTAAATGAAAGTCCGAAATCCCGGAATCCCCGGAGATTTCGGACTTTTAAGTATTGAAGGCGGCCTGTGCGCGGAGCATGCAGAATAACGGTATGGGATTATACAGGCCGGAGTTACAGTATTGTAAATTGTATGTATAAATATTGAATAAAAAAAGCAAATTTCTTTAATGACTTTGCTTACTAAAAATGTTATCCTTGAATCAGAAATAAATTTCACACACAAATTTCCTTACTTAATTTAAAACAACAATAGCGATAATAATAACAAATCAATTCAGTGTTTCTTTTGAATTAAAAATGAGCTCACATAGTAAAAAATGGTGTACACCGGGAGACTGCATATCAATTTGATATGATTATTGTCTGTCGGTTTTTTCATTCAAAGCTATGGAAAAAGGAAAGATTTATGATACACTTGAAACAAAAACAGACTACAAGGAGTGCTGCAGATGGATTCGAACGAAATATTTATTAAAGATATTCCAGCATTTTTCAGGAGGTTTAAAGGCAGTACTAAAGACGGACAGTATGATCTGTATTGCCAGGAGTTTGCTTACAGTATTATATATGGAAACCTGAACAGCAGCCATGTGGATGAAATTCTTCAGTTGATTGGATTGAGCTGTCTGCCTGACCGGCTTTTGCTGGTACAGACAGACTACAATGATGTGTTCCAGTTTTATCCTGAATTTAATCAGTTTCCCAGGAGATTTAACCAGACGCAGACGCTTCAAAGATGTGTGAAGCGAAGCGGAATTGAGGGGCTGGTCGCATCCTACCCGGCGCGGGGCGTGGTCGGTGTCTTCCTGTGTACGGGGCAGGAATCGTCTTCTGAAGAGAAAGTAATAACGGAGAAAATCAGGGAACTTGCAAAGGATATGATTGTACGGGTCAACGAAGAGGTGGGAGAGAGTGTTGCGATTGGGATAAGCCGATATTGCAGCAGCCTGTCGCGTTTTCCGCAGGCTTATGCCGAGTGTAAGGAGGGACTGTTTCACTGCTTCAGGCTGGGGAAAAACCACATGGTATTTCATAAAGATATATGCGAACCCAGGACACCGTTTTCACGGGATGTGCTGAAAACCTTTGGGGCTGAGATTGTCTCCGGGATCACGAATGGAGAGCGGGCGGCGGTAAAGGACCATGTGGATGAGATGATTAAATACATGCTGTCCGTGGCAATGTCGCCCATTAACATACGTCTGATCCTGGTGAGTTTTGTAGATACATTGAGAGAACGCTTTTACAACTCCAGAATACCGGCCGATATATTGGAAAAAGCGTATCTGAACACATCCAAACAAGTCATAAACGGCATGTTTGCAGACGATATAAAGGAGACGATGGAGCAGTTCTGTGATATGTTGATAAAAGAACTGGGGGCGGAGTCGCAAAGTTCCGAGGAACTGCTGTTTCACAAAATTGATGAGGCCATTGAAAAATATTATCCCAACAGTGAGTTTAACCTGGATGTAATGGCAAATCTGTTCCATTACAGCTCCTATCATTTTGGCCGTCTCTTTAAAAACACACGGGGAGAATCCTTCCGGCAGTATCTAGCCAGGTACCGGATCGAGAGGGCGAAAGAATTTCTGGCCAGGGGGGACAAGCCGAATGAAGTGGCATTTCAGACCGGATTTAACAGCATCAGTTATTTTTGTACTGTTTTTAAGAACCTGACGGGCGTTTCACCGAAACAGTATCAGGAGAATTTTATAAAATAATCGGAACGGATATAGTTCCAGGCGGTGACCTGTGCGCAGAGCGTGTAGGTTATCGCTATTTATTTGTCTATATCGAGCCCTTTGTCGAAAAAAATATAATTTATCATTTACTTTATTAGTAAAAATATAGTATTATATTATTTTGTAAAAACAGATCGGATTCAGCAGGGGGAGGAGTAATGGACGTTGAAGTTTTTGACGGAAGTGAACCGGCATATAAACAGCTTTGTGAAAAGATTATAAAAGCAATAACAGAGGGAGAGCTTAAACCTGGTGACAGACTTCCCTCCGAAGCGGCGCTGTACCATTCTACCGGTCTCTCCAAGGGAACGATCCGCATGGCCTATGAGGAGCTGGAACATAAGGGGTGCATTAAAAGAAGCAGGGGAAGCGGAACCTATATCCAGGAATGGAGATCGGAAAGACAAAAAATGCAGGCTTACAGGGAGAAGGTTCTCAGGGCCGGAATACCGGCTGAGGAGGCATTTCAGCTGATTGAGGAGGCATGCCGGAAAAAATTCAGTAAAAAGGAAGAGGTACAGGCTGCCCTTTTTGACTGCACGCCTGAAATTGCCGCGGATATCTCCCGCAAAATAGAGGAGCGATTTAAGTTCCTTCCAGTATGTTATGACGTTTATGAAGTCCTTGAAGCATTCGGCTGTATTGTCCCGGAGGCAGAACTCTGGCTGACGACGACGGCTCATTATCATGAATTACAGAATCTGGCAAAGGCCTATAATAAAACATTGATAAAGTTACAGATCTCGGTAGACGACAAAGTAGTGGAGACATTGTCGGGGCTTAGCGGTTCATGTATAGTGGGAATTATCTATGAGAGCCGGGATTTTATTAAACATGTAAGCCTTCTTACATCATCTCTGTGTAAGCATAATACGTATTTTATCTGCCGGAAAGACGAATGGAAGGACAGGAGGAGTTTACTTGATTCAAAACCTGTCTGTTGGATTGTTCCGGCCTGCTATGAGGAAATGAAGACGGAGGCGGAAAAAGAGGAGAATATGGATGTTCTGTTTTACCGTTATAAGATACTTCCTGATTCCTATACAGACCTGGAAGCATATCTGCAGGAGGTATAGATGAAAGAGAAAACGCCGATTTATAGAAAAATCATAAAAGATATCCAGGATAAAGTGGAGGACGGAACATATCAATCCGGTCAGAAACTTCCGAGCGAAAGGGAATTATGCAAGCAATATCAGGTCGCACGCGGTACGCTGAAAGCAGCTCTTTCACAATTAAAGCAAGCCGGACTTCTGGAACAGGCGAGGGGAAGTGGGACATTTGTAAGAGAAAAAGGAAAAAAGCAGTCCTGTTATCAAAACGCTAAAAAACTGGTCGACGAGCTTTATGCAATGCACCTGACGGAGGAAGAAATACTCCGGCTGGCAAGCGAGATATTATTGGGGCAGATGGATAATTAAACCGGGGAGAACGCTCCGGACTATACCACTTTGTAAAGTGTATGTATGAATATTGTTGAAAAAAGCATATTTCTTTAATGACTTTACTTATCAAAAATGATATCCTTTAACCATAAAGAAATTCCACACACAAATTTCCTTACATTTTAAACAAGTCTATTCAGTGATTCTCTGAACGCAATGTGAGCTCACATATTAACAAATGGTGTACACCGGGAGACAGCATATCAGATATGGTATGGTTAATGTCTGTCGGTTTTTTGTTGAATTTTTGAAAAACGGGAGATTTTTATGAAGCAAATGAAGACGGAGGGCAAAGAGATGCCGGTTTCGGCAGATCTTGTGTTTTTCAACGGAAAGATAGCAAAAGTCGATCGGAAATTTGGCTTTTGCACTGCAATTGCGGTAAAGGACGGATGGATTATTGACATCGGCAGTGATGAAGAAATGAAATGCCACATCGGAGAAGCGACAGAGGCGGTTGATTTGAATGGCAGGCTGATGCTCCCCGGGTCCCAGGACTGCCATACTCACGCCTGCCTGGCGGGGCTTTATAAAATGCCATGGTTTCTGGACGTGGGAGCGGATAAGGTGTCCTGTCTTGCCGATCTCAGAAAAATCCTCGCTGAGGCTGCGGCAGAGACGCCAAAGGGTCAGTGGATCATGGGATCCGGCCTCAGCCCGGGCAGTATTAAGGAATGTGCCGATGCACAGCGGCAGATCACGCGGTGGGATATCGATGAGGCGGTGCCGGAGCATCCCGTATGGCTGGCTAACAGCGGTCTGCACCATATACTTGTTAACACGAAGGCGCTGGAACTGGCAGGAATCACAAAAGACACACCGGATTTAGAGCGACATGAGGGAAAGATTCAGAGAAGAGAAGACGGTGAACCGACAGGGTATCTGGACGACTTTATGCTGATGGACAAAGTCGGGAGAGTTTCGCCCCGGCTGAGCGACGGGCAGCTTCGCGAATGCATCAGGCTGATTCAGAAAGAAATGAATGAAAATGGCGTTACAAGCCACACCGATATGGTCGGAATCGGAGGGGATTATCTGTTTGCCGGTACAGGCGGCTCCCGGGTTATCGATATGTATGAGCAGATGGCCAAGGAGGGAGAGCTTACGGCCAGAGTTTCCGTAAATATTATGGCGGGGCTGAACGGTCTTTCCACTTATGATTCGATTATCGGCGGAGCCGCCGCTAAAAAGGTTCCGGCACTGACGGACAGAAAATGGGTGGATGCCTGTGCCGTCAAGCTGTTTGGAGACAGCATGTGGCTGCGCCCCGACGGAAGAAAAACGGGAGGGAGCAGTTATTTTCCCGGTAATACAATAGAAGAGCAGCAGGAAGAAATAACACGAACCATCGTGGAGCTCCACCGGATGGGATACCAGATAGGAATCCATTCCACCGGAGGCTGCGGGATCGATACCATTGTGGATGCCTATGTTAAAGCGATGGAGCTGTACCCTGGGAAAAACCTGCGCCATTTTGTGATTCACGGTGACGATTTCTCGGAAGATAACATGAAGAAATGCGCAAAGAACCATATTGTGCTGTCCTCCCAGGCCGTGGCTCCCTGGGGATTCATGGAATCCCTGGTGGACTGTGTGGATCCGGAAGAACCTTCGCATATGTTCGATTACCAGAGATTTATGGATAACGGCGTTGTCGTAAGCCAGGGTTCCGACGCCCCCTGCATGACCGTTAACTGGCTGATGGGACTGAAGTTCGCGATGACGCGGACGACTGTCTCCGGCACCTGCTATAACAGGGGAAACGGCTGTACGATTGAGGACGGAATCAGGATGTATACGATTAACGGCGCATACCAGAACCACAGAGAAGATGTTACGGGCAGCATTGAGGTTGACAAGCTGGCGGATCTGCAGGTGCTTGACACCGATATCTTTGAGATATCCCCGGAACAGTTTGACGATGTCAGGGTTGTGATGACCGTGACGGGTGGAAAAATTGTTTATTCCCGGGAGCAGGATTCAATCAGAATTGTCTGAGAACCGGAACGATAAATAAGTAAGAGTAATACAATAAAAATCAACAGGAGAAGTCGAATATGGAATATACGTATTTGGGGCGTACGGGGCTGAAGGTGAGCCGCTTTTGCCTTGGAACAATGAATTTTGGAACATCCACCAGCGAGAAGGATGCATTTTATATCATGGATAAGGCGGTGGATGCAGGCATTAATTTCTTTGATACGGCCGACGCCTACGGCGGCTTCGCCGGCGAGGGAGAACACGGACTGACGGAGAAGATAATCGGAAAGTGGTTTGCCCAGGGCGGCAAAAGAAGGGAACGCGTAATCCTGGCCACGAAAGTTTTCGCTACGATGGAAGATCCGCTGGAGGGGCCGAATGACGAAGACGGCTTGTCGGCCTGGAAAGTCCGCAGGCATATGGAAGACTCGCTGAAACGCCTTCAGACAGACCATGTCGATCTGTATTATATGCATCATATCGACCGCCATGTGACATGGCCTGAGATGTGGGGGGTGATGGAAGTTCTGGTTAACAGCGGAAAGGCAACCTACATCGCATCCTCCAACTTTGCAGGCCACGATTTGGTCCGGGCGCAGTGGGAGGCCGATAAACGCCACTTCCTTGGTCTGGTGGCGGAGCAGCACCAATACCACCTTCTGTCAAGACTTCCGGAGCTGGAAGTGATTCCGGCCGCCAGGGAGCTTGGGCTGGGCTTTGTCACCTACTCACCTCTGGCAGGAGGAATGCTGGGAGAGAATGCCCTGAAACGCCTGAGCGGATCGCGCGGTGAGAACCGTCACTATTCCGAGGCGATGATTAAGACGCTCACGGACTTCGCGGATTTCTGCCGGGAACTGGGAGAGAAGCAGTCCGATGTGGCAATGGCATGGATTCTGAAAAATCCGGTTGTCACAAGCCCTCTGATCGGGCCCAGGACGCCGGAACATCTCGATAATATCCTGCATGCGCTGGATGTAAAGCTGGATGACAGCGCGATGAAACGTCTGGATGAAATCTTCCCGGGACCGGGGGGAGAGGCACCGGATAGTTATGCCTGGTAAAGGATAAGGATAAAAAGATATAACAGGTAATTTTTAACATGAACAGACGGTAACAGAAGAGGGGATTCTCTGAGAAGAGAAAAGCCCTTCTTCTGTTACCGTCTGTTTCAATTTGGATTCGCGGTGAAAGGTAATTCACGATCCATTCCACGTGGAGCGTGACTGGCCCGCCCAACTGTTATATACCACGCGGTAAAATTCAGAGTTTTTTTTAAAGTGGTCGCCGTTGTTTTGTGATGATAATTCTGTAACAATATGTTAATATTCTGGCATAGATGCATATTTTTATAAAATATACAAAAATTACAGGGGATAAAGGGGTAAAATTTACTAATTCGAAGGCGGAGAGGGGTAAGTAATTGAAATATTCATTTATATAATATCACGGATTTAACCGTGAATTGAAAGGAGCCAGAATATGAAAAAAATAAGATTACTGACAACAGCGGCGGCAATAGCGCTCTTTGCATCAATGATATTGACCGGCTGCGGCGGAGGCGGGAAAGCGGCGGACACAGGGGGGAGCTCAGCGGTTCAGCAAAGCTCCGGGGACAGTGGTGAGAAGATGCTGAAAGTTGCAACACATTGGGAGAAGGCCACCTTTGATCCGGCGCTCTGGGGAGACGGAGGCAGTGTCAAGGCAGGTATATCCATCTTTGAAACCTTACTGGCCCTGGATGAAGACAGAAACCTGATTCCGAGCCTGGCGGAGAGCTGGGATGTATCCGACGACAGAAAAACATATACCTTTCATCTGAGGAAAGGTGTCCGGTTCCATGCCGGCTATGGAGAGCTGACATCGGAGGATGTGGCATACACACTGGAGCGCCTGAGTGATCCGGAGGTAGGGGCTACCGATACGAAATCAAAATGCAAGGTGGACAACATCGAATCCATGGACACATCAGATCCCTATGTGTTTGTACTCCATTTAAAGGAAGCAGACAATGAGATCCTGATGGATTTTGCGTCATGGTATACGAACATAATAAGCAAGAAAGCTTATGAAGAGCTGAAACCGTCGGGATTCGGTGCAAAACCGGTCGGAACGGGGCCCTTCGAATATGAATCGGGCAAACCGGCGGAGGCATACATCGTTAAACGATTTGATGACTACTGGGGGGAAAAAGCACTGCTGGACAAAGTTCAGATTACAATGCTGGCTGACGAGTCGAGCCGGATTAACCTGTATAACGCGGGCGAAGTCGATATCATGTCATTAAATGATTCCAACAATATCCTGAAATTCGGAGAAACAGAGGGGTGCGAGGTGAAGAAAGTCGCAGGCGCAGGCTGTTACTACCTGGGAATGAACCTGGAAAAAGAGCCGTTCACCAATCCGAAGGTCAGGGAAGCCCTGAAATATGCGATCAATTATGACGAAATGCTCAACGACTACTGGAGAGGAACGCTGTTCCCGCCTACCGGCTACGTTCAGTCCTACTGTATCTATGCCAGTACGGCAGAGGAGAGCGGCTTTACATATGAATATAATCCCGAAAAGGCAAAACAGCTTTTGGCGGAAGCCGGCTATCCGGACGGATTTTCCACATCGGTTGCTTCTCCGAACGATACGCTGTCAAAAGGACCGCTGCTTGTGATCCAGGAGTATATGGCTGATATCGGTATTGATATGCAGTTAAATCTTTCAGAGTTCGCTACTTTCCTCGACGATGTAAGGAACGGACGCCACGATATGTGGTTCCTGGTTAACGGCGACGGTTACCGCGGCGATCAGTGGCTCACCTCCTTCACCAGCGAAAAGATTCCGGGAAGCAACTGGTGTCAGTTCAGAAACGAGGAGTTTGATGAACTTGTGGCAAAGGGCTTTGAAGCAACGGAAAAGGCCGACAAAGATAAATATTTTGGAGATGCCCAGAAAATTCTTGTGGAGAGCATACCATCGATTCCGATTGCGGAATCAACGGGCGATATCCTTGTTAAAGATACGGTAAAGGGCTTCTCACTTAATCCGGAACTCCTTTTCCAGTTTAAGTATATGGATTTGCAGTAATTAACGGCTGCGTTTTCTGCGGCAGTGAACCACAAAAATGCTGCCGCAGGAAACGGATGGAGGGGAAACATGAAGCGTTACATTTTAAAACGTCTGTTATTTGCGGTTCCCACGATTTTAGGGAGTATGATGGTAGTGTTTCTGATTATACGTTCGATTCCGGGAGACCCGGTAGCGATGAAATTCGGTAAATCAGCCACCGTCCAGGAGATAGAGGAGTACAGAGAGGAATATGGGTATAACCGGCCTATGGCGGTGCAGATGGTGGATTCGATTATTGACACATTCCGCGGTGATTTGGGATATTCGATGGCAAATAACCAGCCGGTATTTGATATGATTCTGGACTGCCTGCCGAATACGCTGGAACTGACGGTTTTCGGAGTGCTGCTGGCAATCGTTTTGGGTGTCACATCAGGAATATTTGCAGCTCTTTACCGGGGCAGCATCTTCGACATGATGATACTGAGCCTGAATACGCTTCTGATGTCGATGCCCTCGTTTTTCTTAGGGCTAGTGCTTATTATTGTATTCGGAGTTCAGCTTAAGCTGATTCCTGTCATAGGTCTTAACCTGGCGCCGGAGCAGCATTTTGCAGGGCTTATCGGACCGGTGATTACGGTCGGCCTCGGTTCCGCAGCTTCTATTGCCAGGACTACGAGAACTTCCATGCTCAAGATTCTCGGAAATGATTTTATCAAAGTCTGCAAGTCCAAGGGAATCGCAAAGAGCGCCATTATAATTAAGCATGCCCTGAGAAATGCCCTGACACCGATTATTACGGTTGTGGGAGGGACATTTGCCGCGTATCTGGGCGGGGCGGTGGTTACGGAGACGGTATTCGCCAGGCCGGGTATCGGCAAGCTTCTTGTCGATGCCATCAATGCCAGGGATTACACGGTTATTCAGGGAACAGCCGTATTTTTGGCGGTATTTATGATTCTTGTAATTCTGGTAACGGATATTCTGTACGGTATTTTCGATCCGCGTATCCGGGTTCAGGATTCGTAACAGTTCAAACGGCATACCAGGATAATGCTAAATAATATAAACTGGAATTGGAAGGTTGACTTATGGCTGAACAAAATATAGATGATAAAGAGAATAAAGCAATAGAAACAGATAAAGAAATAATACTGGAAGTGAAGGATGTCAAAAAGTGGTTCCCAAACGCGGCTAAGAGTAAAGAGTATATTAAGGCCGTTGACGGCGTGTCTCTTTCGATTCGTAAAGGCGAAACCTTCGGCCTGGTAGGCGAGTCAGGATGTGGAAAAAGCACGCTTTCCAGCTTGATTCTTTCTCTGTATAAGGCAACGGCAGGCGAGGTGTATTTTCACGGAAAGCCGGTTTACAAAATGAATTCCAGGCAGCTTCGCGAAGTGCGCAGGGAAATGCAGGTTATTTTCCAGGATCCCTATGAGGCGCTGGATCCTTATCTCACAATCGAAGAAATTATAATGGAACCTCTCGATATCCACAAGTTCGGCACAAAGCAGGAAAAGCGTGAAAAGGTGGAAGAAATGTGCCGCCTCGTGGGCCTTCCCGTCAACCTTCTCACCAGGATGCCGCATCAGCTGTCCGGCGGCCAGAGGCAGAGGGTGAATATTGCAAGGAGTCTGGCCCTCAACCCGGAATTCGTTATCTGTGACGAAGCTGTTTCCGCGCTGGACGTGTCGGTTCAGGCACAGATACTGAACCTGCTCCGGCACCTGCAGAAAGAACTGGGGCTGACATACCTTTTCATATCCCACAATTTATCGGTGGTAAAATACATATCTGATACAATCGGCGTTATGTATTTCGGGCATCTGGTGGAGGTAGCTCCGAAGAATGAACTGTTTTCGGATGTAAAACATCCGTATACCCATGCGCTGCTGTCAGCCGTTCCGCTGCCGGATCCTGATTATCAGGTGAATACGGAAGCTTTGACAGGCGATGTGCCGAGTCTTTTAAATCCGCCGTCAGGCTGTATTTTCCATGAGAGATGCCCATACAGGCAGGAGCGGTGCGAGCGGGAAGCGCCCGGGCTTGAGTACGTATCAGAGAGCCATCAGGCGGCCTGTCACCGCTATAAAGAACTTACATTAAAGCTGGATTACAACTCCGGTTTTGGAAAAGGAGGGGAAGGATGATGATAAAACGGCTGCTGCATAATAAAATGGTCGTATTCGGGACAGTAGTGATACTGGCAATGATTTTTCTGGCAGTTGCAGCTCCCTGGCTGACACCTTACGATTACAAGACGAATCATCTGGGCGAACGGCTTCTGGCGCCGTCGTCCCTTCATCTTATGGGAACCGACGATTACGGAAAGGATGTATGGACGAGATTGATATACGGAGCCAGGGTATCGCTCAAGGTGTCTTTCTTATCCGTAATGCTGGCCCTCTCCATCGGAAGTACCATCGGATTTATCTGCGGCTACTTCCGGGGGAAAATGGATTTCTTTGTTGGGCGTATGATGGATATCATGATGGCGTTTCCATCTATGCTTCTGTCTATGATTATCGCAATCTGTTTTGGTTCCACGGAAACCAGAATGTGTCTGGCTATCGGAATCCCTGTAATTCCCGGATTTTACCGGATTGCACGGAGCGAAACCCTGTCCATACGTGAACGCACCTTTGTTATGGCGTCCAAAACTATGGGGGCGGGGAGCAGATACACGATATTCAAACATATTATTCCCAATGCCCTGCCACAGATTTTTATCACGCTGTCAGGAACCATCGGCGGCTGTATCATGGCGGAATCGTCTCTCGGATTTTTAGGGCTGGGAATCGCACCACCGACACCGTCCTGGGGAATGATTATCAACGAGGGAAAAGATGTTTTCATCGACGCGCCCTGGGTTGCCATCTTCGGCGGTCTTATGATCACGCTGACAACGCTTGCCTTCAATCTTCTGGGGGACGGTTTGAGGGACGTACTCGATCCGAGGCTGAGAAGCAATTGATTGCTGCGGCGATTCGAACGGGAGAACCAGGCAGCAGAAAAGGAGAGCGGATATATGGAGCATTTGCTTGAGATTAAAGATTTGAAGGTGGAATTTCCGTCGAAAGCGGGGAACATTCACGCTGTAAACGGCGTGAATCTGTATGTTGACGAAGGAGAAATCCTTGGCGTTGTGGGAGAATCAGGATGTGGGAAGAGCGTGACTTTGTCCAATGTCCTGGGGCTTGTGGAAGCGCCGCCCGCTGTTATCAGCGGAGAAATATGTTTTAATGGGGAAAATATTTTATATAAAAAGGATAAAGAATTCCGCAAAATAAGGGGTAAGGAGATTGCCATGATTTTCCAGGATCCTATGAACTGCCTGGATCCGGTCATCCGGGTCGGAAAGCAGATTATGGAGATGCTCCTGGAGCATGAGGATATGGACAAGAAGCAGGCGTATGACGAGGCGGTGAAGCTTCTGAAGGTGGTAGGAATACCGGATCCAGAAATCAGGATGAGCAGTTATCCGCACCAGTTGTCCGGCGGTATGTGTCAGAGAGTGATGATAGCAATTGCGCTGGCCTGTAAGCCGAAACTGCTTTTAGCGGATGAACCGACGACGGCTCTGGATGTGACGATACAGGCTCAGATTCTCGGATTGCTGAAGAGTATCCGGGATCAATTCGGGACCAGTATTATTATTGTCACTCATGATCTGGGAGTGGTGGCAACGTTAGCGCAGCGTATCGCCGTTTTTTACGGCGGGAAGGTTGTGGAGGAGGCGGCGACGAGAGCAATATTTAAGAATCCGACACATCCCTATACAAAAGGTCTGATCGCATGTGTCCCCAGCCTGGCGGCCGGGGATGAAGATTTGAACGTGATAGAAGGAAATGTTCCTGATTTGTCAAATATGCCGCCCGGGTGTCCTTTCCATCCGAGATGCCGGTATGCTTCGGATGAATGTAAAAGCGGAGAGCTGGAACGGCTGAAGGTATCGGAAGGACATTATACGCTTTGCAGAAATTACAGGGAGACAGAAAATGCAGCCACAGGAAAGCAGTTACAGAAAGAGTAGATGAAGAAAGAACGGATAAAGGAAACATAAGCAGGTGAATGAGAGGAAGCCGGATATGAAGAAGGTTGTAACAGTTACGGGAGAGATAAAGCCTGAGGAGCTTGGATTTACCGATATGCATGAACATATTCTGATGAAAGGACGCATTTTCAGGGAGCAGTTCAAAGAGGAACATCCGGGATTTAAAGAGACGGTTGGAGAGGATGAAAAAAATACGCTGGAAAATATCGGAATTATCCGCAGAAATAATATGTTTACCTGGGATACCCAGGATCTGGACGATCCGGCCGTTATGGAAAAAGAGGTTGCCGATTTTAAGGCGGCCGGCGGCCGGTCGCTGGTGGAAATGAGCGTCCCCGGTATCCGCGGCGATATCCGGGCGGTTAAAACAATAGCACAAAACACAGGGGTTAATGTGATCGGTACAACGGGAATTTATATCTATGAGTCCTGGCCGGAGTGGTGCCACGAAGCAGAGATAAAAGACTTTATGAATTTTATGAATCAGGAGATCGAGGAAGGGATTGAGGGCACCGGCATCCGCCCGGGGATGATTAAAGTCGGAATTTCTTCAGGATTTCGTCCGAGGGAAGAGCTTCTCCTCCGGGCTGCGGCCAGAACGGCCAATGAAACCGGTCTTTCACTGACGGTTCATCCCTGTTTCACCATGGGCGGAGGCCCCCTGGAAATAGCTAAGATCCTGAAAGAAGAAAATGTGGATATGGAGAGAACCGTCATTGCCCATATGGGGGCATTTCTGGGAGAAGGAAGTCTGAAGACATTGATTACTAACCAGAAAAGCTGGGGAATCAGCCTCGATTACCTGCACCGGGTGCTTGATACGGGGGTTAACATCTGCATTGAAATATGCAACACCTCCGACAGGGAAGCCACAGGCTCCGCCAGTATTCCGGGATGGATGAGGCTGGCGGCCGTATATCAGCTGATTCAGGAAGAGTATGCGGCTCAGCTTGTTCTCGCTACGGATACGTGTGCAAAACATATGGCCAGGTATTACGGCGGAGAAGGGTATGGACGCCTGACCCGGTTTGCCATTCCGACACTCCGCGATATTGTCGGGGTTTCTCCCTATGCCATTAACCAGATTATGGTAAAGAACCCGGCCAGAATACTGGCGTATTAGGGTTACTATTCACAGCCCAATGTCATTGAGTAACATATTAGGAGGAAGTCACAATGCAGAGAGCAGACACGATTTTAGTGAATGGAGTGATTTGTACCGTTGATCCGTCATTTCGATTTGTACAGGCCCTGGCTGTGGGAGATGATAAAATTTTGTATTGCGGAAATAACTGTCAGGCGCTTCAGCTTCAGGGAGACGGCACAAAGATCATCGATCTCGAAGGAAAACTGGTTCTGCCGGGAACGTTTGACGCCCATATCCATGCGGCTTATGCCGGACTCAGTCTCTCCCCTGATTTTGTCAAAGTGGAACCGGAGGATGCCTCCAATCTGAAAGAATTGAATGACAGAATCCGGGAAAAAGCCGGGAACCTGCCGGCGGATACCTGGATTATCGGCTGGGGATTTAAGATCCGGCAGGTAGAAGAGTGGGCCAGGGAAGAACGGATGCCGACCTGGAAAGATATAGAAGAGGGTTCACTGGGGCATCCGGTCATTCTCAACGACGGCGGCCTGCATACCATGCTGGTCAGCAAACAGGCGCTCAAACTGGCGGGGATTACAAAAGATACCCGTTTTAAAAAGGAAGAGGGCATCATGTTCCGGTTTGAAGACGGCAGCCCGACCGGCCTGTTTACCGATTTCGGGACTCAGGCAGCGGTGGGAAGAGCAGCATATCATCTGCAGGGACGGGAGATGGATGAATGCCTGATACGGATGCAGAGGAAGATGAACAGCTACGGCATTACCTCCCATAATGATATCGTGGGGCCGGGCGGTAATGATATTTGTTTCGGTACCTACGGTGAAGAAGCGATCCGTGGTTATGAGAGGCTTAGGAGAGAAGGGAAACTGACAGCCCGCGTATTTATCAATCTGCTCGCGGGAAAGGGCGGTGTCCAGAGCTATGATACCATTATCGGAGGACTCGAAGAGATGAATCTGCCTGAATTTGGCGATCGGAAGTGGGTTCGGGCTGATGCTGTTAAAATCTTTGGGGATGACGGCTGGGAGCGGGATTTGCCGCCGGAAAAAAACGGCTACTGTATGTTTCCGGGAGAGACACAGGAAGAGCAGGGGGAAGAGCTGCGAAGAACAATCAGGGAGCTTCACCACAGGGGCTGGCAGACGGCGATTCATCTCACAGGAGGCAGGGGGATCGATATCTCGGTGGATGCTCTTTCAGAAGCAGAGGAAGAGGAACCTGGCCGCGATCTTCGCCATTTTATACTCCATGCCAGCAGTTCCAGTAAAGAAAACATTAAAAAGTGTGTGAGACATGAAATAGGGTGCGGGGCACAGGCAGTGGGCGGTTACGAATTTGGCGGGGAGACGGATTATAAAGTCCTGCTGGACGGAGGTATGCTGGTTGCGGAGGGTTCCGATGCCCCGGCCCTGCCGATGAACTGGATGAAGGGGCTGCATTTCCTGGTCAGCAGAAGGGCAAAGGACGGGAAGGTATATCATCCTGAAATGGCTATTGATATCAGAGAGGCTGTCCGTATGTACACAATCTATCCGGCATACCAAAACCATGCTGAAGATATCTGCGGGTCACTGGAAGTGGGAAAATGTGCGGATTTACAGGTTCTCGACCGGAATATTTTTGAAATACCGGCTGACGAGATTGAGCATACGGAAGTGCTTATGACGATGTGCGGAGGCAGAGTCGTTTACCGAAAAGGTGACAGTATTTAGCACTAGAAAAAGATATCTGAAAAAGAGGGGGATTTGCTTTATTCTGGAGCAAGCCCCCCCCCTTTTGCATATGTATGAACCTCATTTAAGCAATCAAAAGCTCAATATCATTCTTTTTTAAAATCTCAATCCATTCGGAGGAAATTCCATCATCTGTAACAACCGTATCGATATCTGCAATTTGTGCGAAAAGAGCCGGTCTTATTTTATTGAATTTAGAGGAATCTACCAGCAAAATCCGCTTGAGGGCGGCGTTGATAATTGCTCTCTTCGTGTCAATTTCATAGTGATTTCTGCAGGTGATGCCCAGAAGCTCACTGACTCCGGCAGCTGAAAGAAAAACCTTGGTTGCCCGTGTCCGGTTAATCAGACTCAGCCCCTCAGGGCTTTCAAACATCTGCGTATTTTCATGGTAAATTCCACCGGCAAACAAAAGGTTCAGGTGTGAACGGCGAATTAGTTCACTCATGATATTGATATTATAACAAAGGACGGTAAGGGGGACCTGATCAGGTATATGTTTCGCGAAATGTTCGGTCGTGGTTCCGGTATCAATAATAACAGTATCTCCGGCTGTCAAAAGAGTTGCCGCTTTCTTTCCGATCCGTTCTTTTTTTTCATTATTGACCAGCTTCTCACCGACAAGGTCGTATGGGTTTTGCTCATTATTTCGCTGACTGTCGGGATTAAAGATAGCGACTCCGGATATATAATGGATTACATTATGTTCCCGCAGCTCGTACAGATCACGGCGGGCCGTCATTTCAGAAACCTGAAGATAATCGGCAATATCCTTCAGGGAAGCTCCATTACAGTCTTTTAAATAAGCAATGATGATTTTCAACCGCTCGGTTTTCTTATTGTTATTATTCATATTCACCTCATATCTTCTCCTTTTGTTAAAATGTTACGTTTGTATCAGTATACCATTGTGAAAATATACTGTAAATAACAAAATTGAAATAATATAACATTATAAATTGAAAATAAATAAAATTAAATCGATATAATCCGATGAAAATTGAAAACTGACGGAGAGGGAAAAATGAAAATGTTAATTTTACGATAAAAATGTCGATAAAACAAGGAAAAATTCAGTAAAAATTGCTCTGAAATTGACAATTAAATATGATTAAATAATTATTATTGACAGATAAAATATGATATGTTACCCTAATATCAAGAAAAAGAACAAAAAACGACATGATATTAGGGTCCAAACTTACAAATGTTATGAAACTAACAAAAAAAATTTAACAAAAGAAATCCCGACAAAAGAAAGAGGGGGAAGAATGAAAAAAACAAATGTCAAAGGGGTTGGGTTGGCGGGCGTCATTACTGAAATTGTAACTCCCTGGAAGGCGGACGGTACATTGGATTTGCTTTCTTTAGAGCGGATGGTAGAGTTTCAGCACCAGTCGGGGATAGCGGGAATCTATCTTCATGGTATCAGTGCTGAAACAGCCTTTATGAGCTGGCAGGAAAAAACAGAGCTGGTTAAACAGGTTGTAAAATTTGCACGGGGAAGGATACCGGTTATAGCGAATCTATTTTGCAACGGACAGGATGAAGCCCTGGAACTTCTCCGGTATTATGTGAAATTCGGGGTTGATGCGGTCAGCATGTCACAGCCAATGATTTATTCCTATTCAGAGGCAGCTCTGGAGGAATATTTTTCCACACTCCTGGAAAGCAGTGAACTGCCGTTTTATCTGTACAATATGCCCCAGGCCGGATATGTGCTATCACCATCTCTGATCGGGAGACTGGCCGGCAAATATGGGAATCTGGCCGGTTATAAGGACAGCACTCAAAATGTAATCCATCAGCAGGAGGTGATATCAGCCGTTTCACGAGATGATTTTTCAGTGCTTGCAGGAAGCGACGCTACCTTTTATTCCACATTGGCATCAGGAGGAAATGGGATTGTCTCACTAATATCCGGTATTTACCCGGAACTTATCATTTCACTCTGGAGAGCCTTTGAAAGTGGGGATAAAGAGCAGGCTATGGCGCACCAACTGGCAATTATGAAGGTGAGAGCGGTTTTAAAGGGCTTTCCGTTAATAACAGGATATAAGGCTGCAGCCAAAAAGCTTGGAATTATAGAAAATGATACCGTGCGCAGGCCGCTTACCCCGATGACTGACAGGATGGCGGATGACCTTATGGGACAGCTGAAGGCTTTGGAAATTGTATAAAGGAGGAAGACAATGAAAGGTGAAAAATTGTTTTGGGGAGCCGGTACTGAATTGACCATCAGCTATCAGGACGACGGTTCGATTGATCATGGGGCAATCCGCCATATGGTAGACTGGCAGATTCAAAAGGGCATCAGGTATCTGTTTGTAAACGGTATATCCAGTGAATCTTATATGATGACCTATGAAGAACAGGAATCGCTGGCTAAGACAATGTGCAAAGAGACAAGGGGCAGGGTCCCGGTTATGTGTAATGTGATGATTCCGGGCTATCGAGACGCCGCAGAGATGATAAAACGATATGAGGCTGCCGGAGCAGATGCAATCTGTATCACACCGCCCTATCTGGCGGAATATCCGGAAAAGGCGCTGGAGGAATATTTTGCCGCTTTAATTGAGTCCTCCAGCTTGCCAACCTATATTTACAACGCACCGCAGACCCACAATATGCTGTCTCCGGGACTCTTATCCAGGCTGGCTAATACATATCCCCATGTTCGGGGCTACAAAGACAGTACACAGAGCATCACACATTTGGAAACGACGATGGGGCTGATTCAAAAAGAATTTGACTATATTGCGGGAAGTGATTCTACCATATTTACGACACTGGCTCTTGGCGGCTGCGGCATTATATCCTTTATAAGTATTGCATTTCCGGAACCGGTTATCGAACTTTGTGACGCTTTTTTTGCAGGCGATTACCAGCGGGCCAGGGAGTGCCAGGCTTTTATAATGAAAATCAGGGAGATACTTAGGAAAGGAGGCAACAGCGCCGGCTATAAATATGCATCAGAGCTTGTGGGGTGTCCAATCAGAGGAACGCGGTACCCGGATAGTCTTCTGAACCTTCCTGAAAAGCTGAAAAGGGAGATTTATGGAGGGCTGAAGGAACTGGAATTAATACCATAAGGGAGTAATGGGGATGGAAAAAGTATTTGTTATAAACAGCTATTTCTGGCTGCATAGCTTTTACGGCAGAACATTGCCGGGAAACGGTGAATCACTGATTGGTACAGGCTATCGTCCTTCAGGCGGAGGTAAAGGCGTGAATCAGGCTTTTGCCGCAGCATATGAGGGCTGCCATGTTGAAGCAATCGGGCGAATAGGAGCTGATTATGCCGGCGAAATGTGCAGAAAAGAGTGTGCGTCGGTAGGGAGGATAGGCTGCAATTATCTTCGGATGGATCCGGAACATGCTACCGGAAGCGGCTGCATCCTGCGCGATGAGGACGGCGGAAATGCAATTGTTATCGTACCGGGGGTCTGCGACAATTTCTCTAATGAAGATTTTGATGCTGCCAGGGAATATATAAAACAATGTAAAACAGGCGGTTTTCAGCTCGAAGTAAATCCGGAGACAATCGGATATGCAATAAAAGAAAGCGCAAAGCTCGGCATAAGGACATTTCTGGATCCGGCTCCGGCCATTGTACTGCCGGATGAGCTTTATCCCTACATAAGCTTTATAAAACCGAATGAACATGAGGCGTTAACTCTGACGGGAATTCAGGTTCACAGCTATGAGGACGCTAAGGAGGCGGGAGAGAGGCTCCTGGAAAAGGGAGTAAAGGAATGTGCAATTATAACAATGGGGGAGAGAGGCTGTGTGGTAGTAAGCAGAGAAGAGAGTTATGTTGTACCCTGCCCCCGCGTTATGGTGGAAGATCCGACCTGCGCCGGAGATTCATTCGCCGGCAGCTTTATCGCTTCGATTGCAAAGGGGAAAACCATAAAGGAAGCAGTCATCCGGGCATCATGCCTTGCTGCGCTTACTGTTTCCCGTTCAGGGTCAATGTATAACTGCTTTTTTGATTCACAGGAGCAGCTTGATAAAATACAGAAGGAATATCTGGAGACTGTAGAGGAACTGATAGAAAAAATTTAATCAGATAACAAGGAGAAAACAATGAACAACAAAGAGATTCTGGGACATATTGATCACACATTATTACAGCCAACTTCTACATGGGAGCAGATACAGGTGATTTGTGAAGATGCGATTCGTTTTGGGACGGCGTCTGTCTGTATTCCGCCGACTTTTGTGGAACGGGTGCATAAAGCATATCCTGATTTAAATATCTGCACGGTAATCGGTTTTCCTTTGGGGTACCATACAACCTATATTAAGACGGAAGAGGCTTTGGAGGCAATTAAGAATGGAGCCGGTGAAATTGATATGGTGGTGAATCTGGGAGACGTGAAGGAGGGGAGATTTGACCAGGTTACGCAGGAAATTGCAGCATTAAAATCTGCCGTTGGCAGCAGAGTGCTGAAGGTTATTATTGAGACATGTTACCTGACAGAGGATGAGAAAGTACAGCTTTGCCATTGTGTGACAAAGGCAAAAGCCGATTTTATCAAAACATCGACCGGTTTCGGAAGCGATGGGGCAAAGCTTGAAGATATCCTTCTATTTAAACAGAATATCGGCAGTCAGGTAAAAATCAAAGCAGCAGGGGGAGTCCGCAGCAGGGAAGATTTAGAAATGTTTCTGGCGCAAGGATGCGAACGGATCGGAACAAGTTCTGCAGTTAAACTGCTGCAGGGAGATAAAGCGGAAGGATATTGATGAAATAAAAAGAAGCTTTTTTGAGAAATTCGGGGAGATTAGCACAGAGACGGGAGGGTTATATGGTTAATTTTGTGCTTCGAAATTATACGGATATGATATACGGAAAAGGGCAGGAAACCAAAACCGCAAAACTGATAAAAGACTTTGGCGGTTCAAAGGTTCTGATCCATCATTCCGGCGAGGAATTTGTACTTGGCCTGATAGAACGGGTTAAGGAATATCTGAATGGGGAGGAAATCCCCTGGGTTGAACTTGGGGGAGTTGTTCCGAATCCGCATATCGAACTTGTATACGAAGGAATAGAGCTGTGCCGAAAGGAGCATGTGGATTTTATCCTCGCCGTGGGTGGCGGAAGTGTAATAGACAGTGCAAAGGCGGTGGCAATCGGAACCCTTTATGAGGGGGATGTCTGGGATATTTATGAAGGGAAAGATAAGCAGAAAAAGAGTCTGCCCATAGGCGTTATATCTACTTTCGCCGGAACCGGAAGCGAAGCGACCTTTGGCAGTGTCATCACAAAAGGAAAGATTAAACACGGAATTGAAGATCCGGATGATTTTGTGCTTATCCGGCCGAAATTTGTCATTTTGAATCCGGAGATTACTTATACGGTTCCGGAATTCCAGACCGCGGTAGGGATAGCGGACATGCTGACCCATCTGACGGAAAACTTTTTTACAGCAAATCCGGACAATGATTTATCTGATTATCTGGCCTGTGCCGGTATCAGAACCGTATTGAAGTTTGCACCTGTCGTAATGGAAGACCCTTATAATTATGAGGCCAGAGGGGCTTTGATGCTGTTAAGTCCGCTGGCGATTAATGGTATTATGAAGGTCGGCAGGTGGGGAGACTGGGGATGTCACGACATTGAACATGAGATGTCCGGTGAATGGAATATTCCTCATGGAGCAGGACTGGCGATATTAATGCCGGTGTGGATGCGCTATGTGTATAAAGACCATATGAAATCTTTTATTAAATTTGCGACGGAAATGTTTCGGATACCGCTCGACGTGGAGGAGCCGGAACGAACAGCGCTGGCCGGAATTCAGGCATATGAAGATTTCCTGTTTCATATTCTCAAACTTCCGTCCTCTCTGTCCGAATTGGGAATTTTGCGCCGGGAGCTTGGAGACGACGTGCTTTTAAAAGTTGCGAAGCAGGTATTTTACAGGGGGAATGAGACGACGGGAAGGACCCATCCCCTGCGTGAGCCGGATGTAGTCAATATTCTTAAACAATGTACAGGACTTTAACGATGGGAAAACGGATGGCGGAAGGAGGAGAAGCGTGATTAATTTTGAGTTGAGAAACATGCCGGATTTCTTTTTTGGGAGAGGGATGGAAAGGAAATGCGGAGAATTGATAAGAGAATTTGGAGGAAGCCGTGTGCTGCTCCATCATTCGGGGGAGGCATTTGTGCTGCCGTTGATAGAATCGCTGAAAGGGTACATAGAGGAAGCAGGGCTAAGCTGGGTTGAGCTTGGGGGCGTTGTTCCGAATCCGAGACTTTCAAAAATTTATGAAGGAATTAAATTGGGTAAAAAGGAAAAAATTGACTGCGTGCTGGCGGTCGGAGGAGGAAGTGTTATTGACAGTGCCAAAGGGATCGCAATGGGATGTGCGTATGATGGCGATGTCTGGGATTTTTACAGCCAGAAAGCTGTGCCTCAAAAGATGCTGGTGCTGGGAGTTATCTCAACCTTCGCCGGTACAGGAAGTGAATCCAGCAGGGCATCTGTGGTTACAAACGATGAAACACAGCTAAAGAGATCGGCCGATGATTTCGATTTAATGAGACCGGATTTTGCTATTCTGAATCCGGAGCTGACGCAAAGTATTCCTCCGTTTCAAACGGCATCTGGGGCGGCTGACATCTTCTCGCACCTGTGTGAAAATTATTTTTCTTCAACAGATGAGATTTACCTGAGCCGCCAGCTGCTGACAGCCGGAATGAAGACTGTGTTAAAAAATGCACCGCTCGCAGTCAGTGAACCGGAGAATTATGCGGCCAGAAGCGCTCTGATGATGACGGCGCCTCTGGCGGTAAACGGAATCATGCGGCTGGGCCTTATTGGGGATTGGGCCTGCCATCTGATAGAGCACGAAATGTCGACGGAATGGGATATTCCCCATGGGGCCGGTCTGGCGGTGATTACACCATTTTGGATGGAGTATGTATATAAACGGAATATAAAGCTCTTTGCCAGATTTGCAGTGGAGGCATTTAACTGCGAATATGATTTCGACGATCCGGAACTGACGGCAAAAGAAGGTATCAGAAAAGTACGGGCATTTTTCAGGAGTCTGGGGCTGCCGTCCGGAATCAGAGAGTTTGCCGGCGACGTATCGTGTGATACGCTTAAAAAACTGGCAGGGAGGGTTCCCTATGAGGTGATTGAGAACAGAAGGGTGATAGGCGGAACTTTCCGTCTGGAGGAAAAGGACGTTTACGAAATATACAGGATGGCATTGTAAAGGACATACGTCGGAGAAGGGAGTTTGAATATGAATTTAACATTATTAATGGTTGTTTTGGGGCTTTATTTTTTGCTGATGATCGCAATCAGCTTTGTTGGAAGAAAATATGCGAAAACATATGACAGCTATCTGAATATCGGCCGAAATGCGGGGATCCTTCTTATTATGGGCGGCGCTATCGGCGGTCATATAGGAAACGGGTTTGTGGTAGGCGGTGCCGGTTCGGGAGCTGAGATGGGTATTGGAGGCATATGGTATGGAATCGGTTGTGCTCTTTCCTATGTGGTACTTTCATTCACGATTAATGACTTTCTTTACAAAAAGGGATATATCTCCCTTTCAGATTTCCTGAGAGAACGTTATGGAGACCGGATTACAACCCTGGTTTACAGCCTGAGCACGGCATTTTCCTTTATCGGCAACATGGCCGCACAGATTATGGCGGGCAAGGCCCTGTTTATCGCTCTTGGTCTTGACGGTAATGTGGGAGCCGTCGTCATAACTATCGTAGTTTTGTTATACTCACAGATTGCAGGGCTGTGGGGAGCGTTCGCCACTTCAGTCGTCCAGACGGGCATTATCCTTCTGGGGCTGATTGGCACTACAATTTTTGTGCTGATGCAGGGCGGCGTGGGTGCCATTGTGGAGGCGGTAGAAAGCGGAGCGCTTCCAAAGAGTTTTTTTACCGCTGTACCATTTGACAAGGCGACACTCATCATGCTTATTGTTCCAACCTGTCTTGCGATTTTTACGGATCAGTGCGTATTTCAGAGAGTCAGTTCCGCAAGAAGTGCGCTTACGTCCAAGGCGGCCCATCTTTTCTCTACGGTTTTAATGATTCCTCTTGCAGTGATGCCGGTATTTATCGGAATGTACGGAGCTGCCAAATACGGTGTACGCGATACCTCGGCGTTTTTTGCCGTAGTTCTCAACAGCCTTCCTGCAATTCTTGCAGCGGTTCTTGTAGCGGCCGTAGTAGCAGCGGTAATGTCTACGATTGATACATTATTTATCGGAGTATCGGCGGTTGTGCTTCACGATTTATATAAAGGTTTTATCAATCCGAATGTATCGGAGGAGACAATTAAAAAGATGAATGTAGTTTTAAATATTATTGTTGCCTGTTTTGCACTCGTGATTTCATTGAGCTTTACAAGTATCGTGGGTCTTCTGTCTTCCACCTATACCTTCCTTGCTTCTTCCTGTCTCGTTCCGTTCCTCGGAGGCCTTCTGTGGAAAAAGGGTACGGCAAAGGGCTCGGTTTGCAGTTCAGTGGTCGGCATGATCATCGTAATCCTGAATATGCTGGGAATACTGCCTCTGCCATATGCAAGCGTATTTCCGATTCTTCCGGCGTTCATCGTGTATGTAGCAGTCAGTCTTTGTTCACAGCAGAAAAATGCGGAGGCTTAATATGAATAAAAATAATAAGGCGTTTATACTTGGAAGTTATCATTGCTGCTATTCGTTCACCGCAAAGGAAATGCCTTCCATGGGGGAAACTGTCATGGGGTACCGGTTTAAAATGTCGGGAGGTGCGAAAGGGCATGGCCAAATGCTGGCCGCTGCATTGGCCGGTGCAAAAGTAAGCGGAATCATGAGGGTGGGAGATGACGAATACGGCCACCTTTGCATTAAGGATTTCGAGAGGGCAGGTATTGACTGCACACATGTAAAAATAGATAAAGACCATGCTACCGGCGCCGCCGGAGTCATGCTGAATGAAAGAGGGGAAAATATTATTATCGTGGTGCCGGGGGCCAATGCCCAGATTACCGCCCGGGATATTGACGATGCAAAGCCGATGATCCGTGAATGCTCCGTAGCCGGTTTCCAATTTGAAAATAATTTTGATGCAATCGAATATGCAATTAAAGAAGCCCATGCTTTGGGTGTGGAAACCATGGTAGATCCGGCCCCGGTAGTGGAATTTGATGAAGAGCTTTACCGTTATATTACATACATGAAACCCAATGAGCATGAAGCTTCTCTGCTCAGCGGTATTCAGGTGTCGGATTATGAGACAGCCGTCCGGGCGGGGAGAATCCTTCTTGACAAGGGGGTCAACAAAGCCGTAGTAATCACGATGGGGGGAAGCGGAGCGGTCCTGGTGGAGAGAAACGGAGAAAAAGTATTCCCTTGTGCTCCGGTTCTGGTGCGGGATACCACCAGTGCGGGAGATACCTTTGCAGGAGCCTTCGTTGCCGGGCTTGCCTCAGGCATGGAGCTTTCCGAAGCAGTCATTCATGCTGTCTGCATCGCTGCCTGTGCCGTGAAAAGAGGACCGCAGGAATCAATTTTCGAATTTTTTCCGAAGGAGGAAGAACTGGAGACAATGAAAGAAAACTACAGAAAAATTCTGTGATCGGCAGGGAAGCATAAAATGGCGGGTAAGGCAGATACGGCCCTGCCCGCCGGCAGAAGAGAAAAGGATGTGAACAGTAAGAATGGAAATTACGAAAAAAAGTGTGGAACATATGCTGGACGGTTCTATGGCGGCGGCAAATCCGACGATAGAAGAGGCAATTGCATTTACCAAACGGGCCTCTCAATATGAATTTGCAGGAATACTTGCTTCGGCCTATTTTATCAGGCATGTTGCCGATATTGCCCATGAAGCGGGAAGAAAGATTGTGTCTGTGGTTGATTATCCGATGGGGGGAGCGGTGAATACGATACGCCTGAAGGCGGCAAAGGAGGCATTCAATGCCGGAGCGGATGAACTTGATGTATCAATGAATATCAGTGCATTTCTGGCGGGAGAGTATGAAAGGGTAAAAGATGAAATTAAGGCAGTTCTTGACCTGGCGGGGGATGATAAACTGATAAAAATTATTTATTTTGCTACGCTGCTAACCCCGGATCAGCAATTAAAAGCAGCCGAGCTGTGTATCGAAGCCAATGTTTCGTTCCTGAAAACAAATACAGGTCATGGGTGCAGAAGCACGCCCGGGGAAGTGAAAAATATCAAATCACATTTTGGCGATGCGATTAAGGTTATGGTATCGGGCGGAGTCAGAAATGGGCAGCAGGCAAAAGAAATGATACTGGCCGGATGCGACAGAATTGCAACGAGCGCACCGTTTCAGATTTTAGACACCTTCGAATAGGAGAGAGGTACATGAGAAAATCAGAATTATCGGAAAAGATGATAGCAACTGACCTGACAATCGGCCATACACAGGAGCAGGTGAGAGAATTTGTGGAAAAAGCGGTTCATTATGGCCTGTACGGCGTCTGCGTCTTTCAGAACATGGTCAAGACTGCGGTTGACACGGCACAGGGACGTCTGAAGGTATGTACGGTTACCGGTTATCCATCGGGCATTGATGTACCGGCTACAAAAATAGCGGATGCTTTTTTTTCCTCCAAAAGCGGCGCCGATGAAATTGATATTGGGGTCAATCTGTCGGCTGTTAAATCAGACGACAAAGAGACGGTAATCGAAGAATTAAAAGAGACAGCCGGATTAATCCATGTGGAAGGCGCCGCGTTATTTGCCGTTCTGAATACATATCAGCTTGAAGAACCGGAAATTTCGGAGCTTGTAAGACTTTGCGAAGAATGCGGCGCCGACGGTCTGAAGACAACTTCCGGCGATTCGGTCATTCCCAGAAAGACAACAGCGGAGGATGTTAAAAAGATAAGGTGCGCTCTGCAAAAGAAGCTGCCGGTCAAGGCGGAGGGACTGATTGAGACAGAAAAAGAGGCACTTGATTTACTGGAGGCAGGAGCTGATATCGTATGCAGCAGCCGGGCCTTTGAGATTCTGGATGCGATAAATGACTGACAGAGGGAAAGGATGTGAAAATACAGTGAAATATGTGATAAGCCATGAACCCGCAGCGGGAGGACAGATTGCCTATACAGAAGATTTCTACAGAATTGACGGGGAAATTCAGGTATGGAATCTGGAACACCTGAAAAAGCTGCCGCCATTTGAAATACTGATCATGAAAAGCAGGAAATCAAGACAGCTCACGATTTGTCCGGAACGCGAATATGCAGCTTTGTTATTAACCAAAGAGTCTCGGGAATTTATTAGCTCTCTCGGCGTTCATACGATTATAACCGATACGGAAGAAGTAGAGGATACAAGCGGTACAGTCAGGATTTTACAGGCAGAGACACTGAACGAGATACTTCCGGGTTATTGTACCTGTAAAGAAGAGAATGGAACAATTACAATTGGAGATATGGAGAGGGGATTTTTGCCGTTGGGAGTCAGAAGAGACGGGAGCCTTTATTCACGAATCCAGTGGGCCAGCACGACGGAGAAAACCCCATATTACTGGGTCTGCAATCTGATTGATGACGATGTGGAGAGACACGGAGGAACATGGGGAGCCAATACGATGGGGCCTGCCAATGCCATTCTCGACTTTTTCGGAGAAGAGCAGGCAATTGAAACGGTCCGCATCTTTCATAATGTCGGTTCTACCATCAGCATTGAGGAAGAGATGGCGGAGCATATCCGTCTTTACGTCAGCAATGATGAGCGGTGCAGCCGGTTTGGGCGGGAGGATCAAGACATAGACACGGTACACTGGGAAAAAATTCTGGATATACACATGGAGATGAAAGAAAAATGGAATACCTATTTTATTGACAGGCCGGTGAAGGCAAGATATCTTCGCATAGAGCTGGTCAGAAATTTTGGAACACCCGAGGATGTACCCTGGACGGAAACGGCAGAATTGAAGGTATTTCCTTGTCTGCCTGATAAGCATTTTCCTGGCTTTGAAAATGAATAATATAATAGAACTGCTGGCTCTGAGCTATACCTTTATAAGTGATTGTAGCGTTACCTATGGGAGTATATTTCCTTTGCTGCCCTCCGCCGCCGGTTATATTGTTGTGATCTCCGCCTGAGGCAGGCCGCTTCGGCGGCTAAAAGAGGGACCCGTACGCATGCGGGTCCCTCTAAGCTATTTTTTCCTGGAAAAATTGTATGCTTTCATCGTTGTGCGTACGCTCTTTCCACGCTTATTTTCTCTTTTAAAGCCAATCATCCGGCCGGGATCGGCTTCACCAACCAGGATACCGGGTTTTTGTTTTTTTGCCAGAACCATAATGTCTGCCGCATCCTCTCTTGTGAAGAAAAGCCGCCGGATCCTGTCACCCTTGCTGATATGGAGGGCCACCAGCTCCGGATGATTCCTATCCTCAAGCGTCACGGAATCAATCTGCTCCCAGCTCCAGAAATCATACTGTGTGGTAATATGCATCTGATAAAAAATTTCAAGCCCGCGCTTGGTGATTACCGTATCCTTTTGCATTTTTAATGCAAGTATGTATAACAGGCCAAATATAAATGCAACGCGATACGGTGTAATGACTCCTGCAGCCAGAAGCAGGCCGGACATAAACCAACTGCCTGCCGTAACCCATTTGCTGCGCTGCTTTAATTCTCTGGCATGATATTTTGGGCCGGCTGTTAATTCCCATGGGAGATAATCTGCTCTCGTTCTCACATAAAACCATTCCTTTCCGTTCTACTGTTATCAGTGGTCAGGCTTTCTTTACGCCGGTTGGGACAGGGGCCTTGCCGGCAGCACGGAGAGCTTCCAGTCTTTCAAGGGCGTACGCATGTTCTTTGGGAGGCGCAGCGGCCGCTTTACGCATTGTGGTCTTACCGAAAATGCTGGTATAGGCGCCGTCGGCCCAGAACACATTGCGTTTCAGGCAGGCGGTGATCCCGCCGTAAATCGGATTCAGAAGATTTACAAATGCATATGGGAAATATACGAAGGGGTGCACGCCCAGGGTTGCATACTGATAAGCGCCGCAGCCGGTCCACGGGAACATAACGGCCCACAGGGTCCCGCAGTCCTCAAGGGTACGGGAAAGCATGTTTCGGGCCAGGCCCATCTCATCGTATTTATCTCTGTACAGGGGGCCAGGAACACCAATTCCCAGGAACTGGTCACACATGGTAGCGTCGCAGAACAGGGATGTGACCAGGGTTAATACAACTAGACCTCCTACATTGTGGATTTTACTCTTGATACCGCTGAAAAGTGTTTCGACACAGCCGCACCGTTCCAGCGCTCCGCCGTAGGCTACGGCCAGCAGTATCAGGTTGATGGTCCACATCTGGTGATCCATGCCGCCGCGGCTCAGCAGATTGTTAGCCAGTTCATTGCTGCTTTCAAATGTGGTTCCGTAATGGAGAATGTTAAAAATATCACTGACATTAGTGATTCCCTGGAAAACAGCCCCAAAGAGGACACCGCAGCCCACGGAAATGGCGAGGCCTGGCAAGGCCGGCAGTTTTAACACACATACAACGACAACCACAACGATGGGCAACAGAAGCACCGGATTTAAGTTGTATCCGCCTGCAAGAGCCTGCTGGAGTTCCAGGGCAACCGTGTTGTCATATCCGGTCGTTGAATAGCCAAAACCTATGATTGTATACAGGACCAAAGCAATCACGAAGGTTGGAGCCGTTGTTGATACCATTGCGGTAACATGATCAAAGAGGCCTGTTTCCGAGACTGCGGCGGCCAGATTGGTGGTATCTGACAGCGGAGAAAATTTGTCTCCCACATAAGCTCCGGATATAATCATACCGGCTGTCAGCGCAACCGGCATGCCCAGGCCGGCTCCAATCCCCATAAAAGCAATACCTATGGTTGCGGTGGTGGTCCAGGAAGAACCGCAGGCCAGACCGACAACGGCGCACAGGATGCAGCCGACCGGCAGAAACAGCTTTGGAGTCAGCAGATCCAGTCCGTAATAGATCAGGGCCGGAATCGTGCCGGACATGATAAAAGATGCCACCAGAATGCCGACCGTGCAAAGAATAAGAATCGCTTCCATTGTACGGTTCAGACAGTCCAGCATACCTGCCATCATATCTGAAAAAGAGTGGCCGCAGATACAGCCGATAATACAGGCTACAACAATGGAGACAAGCAGCGGCATATGCGCATCTCCGTAACTGGTGCCGGCCATAAAGTGATACAACATCAGGCCTAACATTACGACAATGGGTAACAATGCCTCAAAAACGTTGGGAAGACGAACCGTACGCTGTTTTTTTTCTTTTTCACTCATTTTAAACCCTCTCTTTCTTAATCATTGCATACTGTTTTTCCAACAGGAAAAGCCGCCCCCTGCAGAACGCAATCCTTCTCAATTCCAAACGCCAGACCGTCACGGAGAGAAGAATATATACATTCTGCAGGGGGCGACTAGTTACCTGTCACTTAATACCACGGCACGTCATTTACTATCAGCCCGGAGCCGCGGCATTAACTGCTTTGTTCCTAATTTTCCAACATACAGCTGAAGCAGACACACCTCCTTTCTTACATAGGAAAATATAGTTATATATAATCTTTCGTTACTTCATTTTTGTTTCTGTTTTACCAGATTTTTATTAAGTTTATCATAGTCTCCAAAGCGTCGAAAAAGCGTCAAAACCTGTAAAGATAGTGATAAGAAAATGGCAGGCGGAATGCTGTTGCAGTTCACACGTTTTTCGGTTGACATTTTTTTAAGTCAGGAATAGAATAAAAACAGACATAAAGTTAGCTATCTAACAGTGATAATGCTAATAATTTATGCGATGCAGTACAAGGAGAGTGAGGAGAAGAACTTATGAAAGTATCATTTTACATGCTGCTGTACCGGGCCTTTCACGCCCAGAGGAAGTGCCTGAGGCCCTTCATGGCGGAACTTGGCCTGGCCCCGGGCCAGCCGAAGGTGCTGCTGTACCTGGCCGGCCACGACGGCTGTATGCAGAAGGACGTCGCGGAGCACTGTGACATTGAGCCGGCCACAACAAGCCGCGTGCTGGATACATTGGAAAAAAACGGTTTTATTGTCCGCAAGACGATGGAGGGAAACCGCCGCGCAGGCAGTATCCTGATAACGGAGAAAGGACGGGAAGTTGTGGAAAAGTGGGTAGGGCACTGTCACGAGGTGGAGGCTTCCATGCTGACCGGATTTACGGAGGAGGAGACGGCGCAGTTTGGCGATTTTTTGAGCCGGGCTTATAAAAATATGAGTGGTAAAGAAGCAAGATAGCAGAACGTTACTATTCACAGCCCCGCAGAAAAACACGTTTTCTGTGAACCGTAACAGCTAAACAGCAACTCAGTGGAGGCATAAGAGTCATGAAGGATTTAAAAAGGATTTTAAAGTTTACTAGACCATACCGGTTAGATTTCTCGCTGGCAATTTTCTTTGTCGTGATTGAAACCAGCTTTGAACTGATCATCCCAATGATCATGGCCGGAATCTTGGACGTGGGCGTTGCCGGCCGGGATTTGAACTACATTTTTTCCAGAGGCGGTCTGATGGCAGCTTGTTCGATCATTTCACTAGGCACCGGCCTTTTGTATGCCAGGTACTCCGCCCGGGCGGCAGGAGGGTTTGGCGCGGGGCTGCGTGAGGCGGAGTATGAAAAACTCCAGGAATATTCCTTCGGGAATCTGGATCATTTTGAGACCTCTTCCATGATCACACGACTCACAACAGATGTGACCGTAATGCAGAATGCAATTGTCGGAGGAATGAGGCCGATAATCCGAGGCCCGGTCATGATGGTATTGGGGCTTATCATGGCCTGCTATATGAATGCGCGGCTGGCGCTCGTATTTGCCGTCTGCATGCCTGTGCTGGCGGCAATTCTGATTGTGATTATCAGCAGAGTGGCGCCGATGTACGGTAGGCTGCAGAAGGCGGTTGATCGTGTCAATGGAGTGGTTCAGGAGAACCTGACGGCAATCCGCGTCGTAAAGGCGTTCGTCAGGGGGGAGTACGAGGAGGAAAAATTTGCGGAGGTAAATAATAATCTGAAGAGAACTAGCGAGAGAACCTTCCATTTTGCCGTTCTCAATATGCCGTCCTTTCTTTTGACCATGTATGCGGCAATTATACTGATTCTGTGGTTTGGGGGACAGATGATTCAAACAGGAGGAATGCAGGTCGGTGAGCTGACGGGATTCCTGAGCTATGTTATGCAGATTATGAATTCCCTGACGATGATATCCAATGTATTTCTGATGCTGACCCGCTCTCTGGCCAGCGCAAAGAGAATTGGCGAGGTTTTTGATGAACCGCTGGATTTAATGGACGGGAGCGAGCCGGAAGCCAAAATCGAACACGGAACCATCGATTTTGAGCATGTCTCATTTAAATATAAGAAGGAAGCAAAGCGCAATGTCCTAAATGACATCAATATACACATTGAAAAGGGGCAGACGGTTGGAATTATCGGGGGAACCGGTTCCGCCAAAAGCACTCTTGTCTCTCTGATACCGCGCCTCTATGATGTCACAGAGGGAAGCGTGAAAGTGGACGGGCGGGATGTGCGTGAATACTCCCTTACACACCTGCGCGATGCCATAGGTATTGTACTCCAGAAGAATGTTCTTTTTTCAGGTACAATCCGGGAGAATTTGAAATGGGGCAATCTGAATGCAGATGAGAAGGAAATCGAGTGGGCCTGCCGGGCGGCCTGTGTGGATGAGTTCATCGGACGTTTTCCGGAGGGATATGATACGGATCTGGGACAGGGAGGAGTCAACGTATCCGGCGGACAAAAGCAGAGACTCTGCATCGCCAGGGCGCTTCTTAAGAGGCCGAAAGTCCTGATATTTGATGATTCCACCAGCGCTGTGGACACGGCCACGGATGCAAAGATCAGAAAGCATCTGGCCGGCCTCGCCGACACGACGAAAATCATTATAGCCCAGAGAATTACGTCCGTTATGGATTCCGACCAGATTATTATTCTTGAAGATGGAGAGATACATGCGGCCGGGACCCACAAAAGCCTCCTCGAATCGGATCCGATTTATCAGGAGCTTTATTATTCCCAGCAGAAAGGAGCTGATGAAGATGGCAAGACAGTTTAGCGCCAAGAGGCCTGAAAACCTGAAAGGCACAATATGCAAGCTTCTCGGATATATGGGTAACCATAAATTCCTGTTTCTTCTGGTTGCCCTGCTGACGACGGTCAGCGCATCGGCCGGTCTGTACGGCACCTATATGCTGAAACCGATTGTCAATGATTATATTGTGCCGGGGAATATGAGAGGACTTTTTTATGCCGTTCTTGTAATGGGAGCTGTCTATCTGGCCGGTGTATTATCTTCATTCGGATATACGCAGCTTATGGTAATGGCAGCGCAGAAAATTACTGCGGAAATCAGGAAGGATTTATTCTGTCATATTCAGAAGCTGCCCCTTAAATATTTTGATACCAGAACCCATGGCGATATTATGAGCCGTTTTACGAACGATGTGGATACGGTTTCAGATGCGCTTAACAACAGTTTTGCAATGGTAATCCAGAGCTTTATTCAGATAGTCGGCACGCTCACCTTGATTTTCATCCTGAACTGGCGCCTGTCACTGATTGTATTTGCCTGCTACATTCTGATGTTTGCCTATATCCGGTACAGCGGACAAAAGAGCAAATATTATTTCAATTTCCAGCAGAAATACCTGGGCGAGCTGAACGGTTACATTGAAGAGATGACAGCCGGACAGAAGGTAGTAAAAGTATTCAACCATGAGAAAGAGAATATTGAACGGTTTAATAAGAAGAACAGACAGTTAAAGCAGGCGGCTGTCAGCGCTCTGACCTACTCCGGCACTATGGTTCCGATGGTTGTCAGCATCTCTTATGTCAACTATACGATCGTGACGATGGTAGGCGCATTTATGGCCTTGAAAGGCTGGACCGATATTGGAAGTCTCGCAAGCTATCTTGTCTTTGTAAGGCAGACGGCGATGCCGATCAACCAGTTTACGCTGCAGTCAAACTTTCTTCTGGCGGCCCTGGCCGGAGCGGAGAGAATCTTCGAGACTATGGAGGAGGAACCGGAGGCGGATGAAGGCCGTGTCACACTCGTGAATGTAATAAGAGCGGAGGACGGTCCGCTCACAGAATGCCCGGAGAAGACAGGGAGCTGGGCCTGGAAAACCGAGGATGGGGGATTGATTCCGCTCAGAGGCGACGTACAATTTAAAAATGTGGATTTCGGCTATGAAAAGGGCCGGCTGATATTGAAAAATATCAGTCTCTACGCAAAGCCTGGACAGAAGATTGCTTTCGTCGGCGCAACCGGAGCCGGTAAGACAACGATTACCAATCTGATCAACCGCTTTTATGATATCGACGGAGGAAGCCTGACCTATGACGGGATTGACGTCAGGGATATCGGAAAGGATGCGCTTCGTTCCTCACTGGGAATCGTTCTTCAGGATACGCACCTGTTTACCGGTACGATTGCAGATAATATCCGGTATGGCAAACTGGATGCCACGATGGAGGAAGTGGAAGAGGCGGCAAAGCTGGCAAATGCAGATTCCTTTATCGGAAGGCTGCCAAAGGGGTACGAGACAATGGTTACATCCGATGGAAGCAACCTTTCCCAGGGGCAGAGACAGCTTCTCGCCATCGCCAGGGCAGCCGTCGCCGATCCGCCCGTTCTGATTCTCGATGAAGCGACCAGTTCGATTGACACGAGAACGGAACGTCTCATCGAAAAGGGGATGGACCGGCTGATGGAAGGGAGGACGGTATTTGTGATCGCCCACCGGCTTTCCACGGTGCGAAATTCCAACGCCATCATGGTACTCGATCAGGGCGAGATTATAGAGAGAGGCGATCATGAGGATCTGCTGGCCCAGAAGGGAGTGTATTACCGGCTTTATAATGGAATGTTTGAGCTGGCATAGAATAGCATATTACGAGGAAACGGCAGAAAAATTGCCGTTTCCTATAAATAAGTTTATAGCTGATACAAAAGGCTATGAACTTTTTTTGTTGGTGACGAATGGTGCTACAGCAATTCTAAATTATTCCGTAAGGAAATTGACAGGAAGCACTATTGAATCCGGCCGCGGATGGGTTTATAATATCAATATACGATATCGATACTTGATATTGAGTGTTGATATCAAAAATGCCGAAACGGTATGAAAGGATGCTTAATTATGGCGAAAAGAACGCTAGAAATATTGACGGAATCCATGTTTTACGTGCTGATGTCATTCATGGGGAAAGAGATGTGCGGCATCGAGATTGCCGAATTTGTAGAGAGGAAGACAAAGGGCAGGGTCAGGCTTGGCCCCGGTACGCTGTATACAATTTTAGGTAAGTTTGAAGAGGAACATTTTATAGAAGAAATTCAGGTTGAAGGCAGGAAAAGAACCTACCGGATCACGGAAAAGGGAATACAGGCATACCGCGATGAGGTGACGCGGCTCAGAATGTGTATCGCTGATGCGGAAAGTGAGGGATATCTATGAATAAAGAGATTATGAAACGGCTGCCTTTTGCGGAGACGAATGTGGAGGGAATCGAGCTGTGGCTGGATCAGATGGCCCTGGAAGGCCTCTTCCTGTGCGATACGGCAGGAACATCCTGGTATTTCAGGGAAGGAGAGCCTGAAGCTATCCGGTACAGACTTGACAAAGTGACGGAAAAGGGGGCAATGCCCAGTGTGGAGAAGAGGGAAAGCTATCAGAAGAAGGGCTGGAAGTATCTGCTTACACACAAGACAATGTACCATATCTTTCAGGCAAAGGACCCGCAGGCAGAAGAACTGCACATGGACGGACTTGAGGAAAGCCTTAAGCTTAAGCAGTTACAGACAACATTCCGGTCGAATCTGATACTCTGCATAGCATCTGCCGCCGCCGGGTACTGGCTTTACCGGATGACCGGATATGTATTTTTTCAGTATCCTCTCTTATCCATCGTATCGCCGGATTTTAACCGTATCTTTCTGGCCGTATGGCTGGCAGGCTGTGTCTTGAGCTGTATCTTTTCCTATAAAGATGTCAGGGCGATGAGACGGTATATGGCAGAGGGAAGAAAAGCAGGGTATGAAAAGGAACTGACGGGGCGGAGCCTGAAAGAGAAGCTGTCCCGGTATTTTTTTCCAATCTGGTTTTTCCTGTATTTCGGCGCTTGCATTTTATTCCGGCCGGAGAGTGTGGAGCTGGACGGAAGGATGAATTTCGAGGGGCTGCCGGTTCTGGAGGCATTTGAAGACGGGACGGTAGAGACAAGCGACGGATGGTTTCTCAATGGTCAGGGAGACCGGTATATCGAATATAAAAATCTGCTGCTGAATGAGAACTATGAACTCCATGAGACCCGGATGGTGACGAAGGAAGGCCAGGCCGAAAGCCGTGAAACCTCCATTTCCGCCTACTATTTCGACAGCAGGATTTCGGCTTTGACAGAGCCGTTATTTAAGGAACTGGTAAGAAAATATACGGGAGCCGAAAGCAGTGATTTGGCTCAGTCAGCGTCTTCAGGTACCGGTCTTGATCATTGCGTCTATGTAAAAGAGGGGGAGAAACAGGTGGTGGCGGCGGCAGAGGGGAACCGGATCCTGGTTGTGGAGTACGACGGACAGAGCGATATGAAGGAGAAAACCGGGATAATAAAGGAAATTCTGGAAAAGGGAAAGTGAGGTGTATTCTGTGAATAATGAAAGATATAAATATCCTCCCGTCGATGCATTGGACATAAAGGAGATCGAAGTCTGGCTGGAAGAGATGGCCGGCCGCGGATTGTTCTTGAAAGAGGCCGGGCCGTATGCATGGCTTTTTGCGGAAGAAGAACCGAAAACCGTGCGGTACCGGATTGAGCCCGCCGCCGGGAAAAAAGGAAAACTGGATGCCGATCGGCAGGCGGACTATGAAGCTATGGGATGGCATTATGTGGCAAAATATAATACATATTATCATATTTTTATGGCGGATCATCCGGAGACGGAGGAACTTCATACGGATCGGATAGTGGAGAGCTTTTCTCTTAAAATGCTGGAAAAAAAGATCAGGAAGGATTTAGTTTTTCTGGCTGTGCTTTGGGCATTCATTGCAGTTGACTCTTTTTTCTCGTCCACCCATTTTCTGCGGTATCCGGTCCTCTCATTCATTGAACTCCGGCCTGCGGTAATCCTGTACAGACTGTTTATGGCCGCCTGGTTTTTTAAAACGCTTTTCCTCGTCTTAAAAGTGCATAAACTCAGGAAAATGCTGGCGGAAGGAATACCGGTGAAGGTAAAAAAGGTATCCGGAAAACGGATCAGGAAGAAAAGAATCGGACATACTCTGGAACGGATTGGCATTGGCTTTCTGATAGCCGGTCTGGTCCTGTCATTTTTTCCGGAGCGTATGGGAGAACCGCTTGAGCAGGCAATGACAGCCGGGCGCTTTCTTACCCTGGAGCTTCTCGAAGAGAGAGGAGGAGAGGAAGGGGCAGGCTGGGCAGCAAAGGAGACAGAAGAGGAGGGGGAAAGCGGAGGCACCGTATGGCAGCGTTTTAATATACTGACAGCCGGGAATTACGAATTATATGAGAGGGATGCGGATAAGAAGACGGATGCGCCGGCCTCGTCACTGCATGTACAGTATTTCAGGATGCGCTTTCCCTGTCTGACCGGAGCCTTGTTTTCAGAGGTGCAAAGAAAATATATCAGCGGCACATTGACGGCAGGGGATCCTTTGACGGCGGAAAATGCTCTGGGAGCCTTTACCATAGTTTACGGCATCGGGGAGGATGGGACACAGGCTGCGGCGGCCAGGCAGGAAGATGATGTGATATTGATTGAGTACAGCGGCCCGGAGATGCTTAAAGAAAAAACAGAGTTGATAGGTGAGCTTCTGGTTTCAGAGAGGAGGCGGAGATATTGAAGAAAGAACGTATACGCAGGATTCCGGTGAATGATATGGATATAAAGGCCGTGGAAAGGTGGCTGAACGACATGGCGGCCCGTGGCTTTTTCCTGAGCAGTACAGGCAGTAGCTGGTGGCGCTTCTATGAGGATGAGCCGGAAGAGGTGCGCTACCGGCTGGAACCGGTCGAGGAGAGGGACGGGAAACTGGATCACCTGAAGAATGAGGATTATGAGAAAATGGGATGGAAGTATGTAGCGAGCCACAAGGACTGGTATCACATCTATCTGGCCCAATCGGGGACGGCAGAGGAACTTCATACAGACCCTTTTGTCAAGAGTATGCTTTTTCAGAAATATCAAAAATCACTCTGGTCGATTGCACTCAGTGATATGATCATCTTAGGCGTCCTGATAATGGGCATTTACCGTCTGTTCAGCACAGAGGTATCCGGACCGGCTTTATTCCTGGCAAGCCCTCTGTTTCTGCAGAATGCGGTGGTCGGGACGCTGCTTCTTATCATGCCGCTTCGAACGGCTGCCGCCATTTATAAGGTTTGGAAATTGAGAAAAGATCTGGAAAATGGAAAAAGCGGGGAAGATGGGGCGGAAGCGCTATGCAGGATACGCTACAGCTCCCGGGCCGGTTATGCAGTGACCTTTTTGATTGCTGCTTCCATCCTGACTGTCTTCACGGGCGTCGGAACAGGAGGCCCGATTGAACAGGAGATAAGGGAGCGCCAACTGCCGGTCCTGCAGGAGCTGGAGACAGGCGGGGTGACGGCAGCACCCGGTGAAAATGATACGGGTAATGTTATCTACTTTTTCAATCCTTTTTTGAAAGAGCGGTATGAGATAAGACAGCAGGGGTATGTGGAAAGAGAGGGGAAAAACTCGGAAAACAAAGACAAGCTTTCATTTTTGAAGGCAGATTTGTATGACGCGCGTTTCACCTGGCTCTCTGAGGCACTGTGCCGTGAACTGGTGGAGGAACACCTGTCTCACCACGGCGGCGGATACAGGGAACTTGCGAAAGAGGGGTATGACAGCTTTTCACTACTGGAAGATGGGAAAAGCCAGATTCTGGTGGCAAGACGGGGAAAGAAGGTGCTGGTACTTTATTATCAGGGAAGAGAAAAACTGGAGGATAAAGCAGGGGTACTCGGGACGATTCTGGAATCGTGAATAAACAGGCAGGCATAAAAAGGCGGAAAACTGCCGGAAATATACATTCTATATGTATAAAATGCTATATTTATGCATATTGAAAATGAATATACACTATATATACAATATTTTTTAATAAAAATTCAAAAAAGGTATTGCATAATTATTCTCATAGAGGTATAATTATGCCAATTTCACAGCAGCCCATTGAACGTTGCTAAACACAGCGCGAAACGGTGTTTTTAAACTTCAAGTGGGCTGAGGCTGTTTCCGGATAGCGCACAGGTGATAAATAAAAGTAAAAAAGCAAACAAAATGGAGGAGAACTATTATGGAAAAGAAATACAACAAAATCGTACTTGCATATTCAGGAGGACTTGATACATCCGTTTTAATCCCGTGGTTAAAAGAGAATTACGGCTGCGAGGTGGTGGCCGTATCCGCCGATGTGGGCCAGGGCGCGGAGCTTATCGGACTTGAGGAGAAGGCGCTTAAGACAGGCGCTTCCAAACTTTACATAGAAGATTTGAAGAAAGAATTTGTGGATGAATATATTATTCCCACGATGAAGGCGGGAGCCGCATACGAGCATTACCTGCTGGGAACCTCCTTCGCGCGTCCCATTATAGCAAAACGGATTGTAGAGATTGCGAAAAAAGAGGGGGCCGACGCCATCTGCCATGGCTGTACAGGAAAAGGAAATGATCAGGTCCGTTTCGAGCTGGCAATCAAAGCGTTTGCGCCTTCGATGGATGTAATCGCGCCATGGCGGTTCTGGGAGCTTAACTCCCGTGAGAAAGAGATAGAATATGCCGAGCAGCGGGGCATTCCGTTAAAAATCACAAAAGAGACCAACTATTCAAAAGATAAAAATCTCTGGCATCTCTCCCACGAGGGACTGGATCTGGAGGATCCGGCCAACGAAGCGCCGCTTGGCAAACCCGGATTTTTAGAGCTTTCTGTTTCACCGGAGCAGGCGCCTGATACACCAGCCTATGTGGAGATTCATTTTGAAAAAGGCATTCCTACCTCCGTCAACGGCGAGGAGATGGATTGTGAAAAGGTAATCGAAGTTCTGAATAAACTGGGCGGAGAGAACGGCTGCGGAATCCTCGATCTCGTAGAAAACCGTCTTGTGGGCATGAAGAGCCGCGGAGTTTATGAGACTCCGGGCGGAACGATTCTCTATAAAGCTCATGAAAAACTGGAAGAAATCACTTTGGACAAAGAGACACAGCACTACAAACAGCAGCTTGCCCTGAAATTTGCCGACTTAGTATACAACGGGCAGTGGTATACCCCTCTTCGCAAAGCGATGAGCGCTTTTGTGGATTCCACACAGGAGACGGTGACCGGCGATGTGAAGTTAAAGCTCTATAAGGGAAATATTATTCCGGCCTCCGTAACGTCGCCGTACTCCCTCTATTCTGCAGATATGGCTACCTTTGACGAGGATGACTGCTATGACCAGGCCGATTCTGCCGGTTTCATCAACCTCTTCGGCCTTCCAATCAAGGTGCGTGCGTTAAATGACCAGGCACTGGCTGCGAAGACAGGGAAACATTTTCCGGAAGTGGAGTAATCGTAACAGTTCATGCTGTCTGAACTGTTACAAGTAATCAGAGTGCTGAACATTTTTAATGATAAGGAGCAATAGAGACAATGGCTAAATTATGGGCAGGACGTTTCGGGAAAGAGACGGATCTGGAAGTTAATGATTTTAATTCCTCCATTTCGTTTGACTGCCGTCTTTATAAAGAAGACATCACCGGCTCCATGGCCCATGCGGCCATGCTGGGGAAGCAGGGAATTATCGCGGAGGAAGAGGCTGACAAGATAATAGAAGGCCTGAAAGGGATATTAAAAGAAATAGAGGCAGGAAAAATTCAGTTTTCCGCGGAATATGAAGATATCCATATGGCCATGGAACAGATTTTGACGGAACGGATTGGGGATGCGGGAAAGCGTCTCCATACCGCAAGGTCCCGGAATGATCAGGTAGCTCTTGATATGCGCCTTTATGTGAAAAAGGAAATCGGCGAGATAAAGAAACTGGTCATTGGCTTCATGGAGGAGCTCTGCGACAGTTCGAAGAAAAATCTTGATACGGTGATGCCGGGCTATACCCATCTTCAGAGGGCGCAGCCGGTGACCTTCGGCCACTATATGATGGCTTACGCCAATATGATGAAACGCGATGTCATCCGGCTTGACAACTGCCTTGAGGGAATGGACGACATGCCGCTTGGCTCGGGTGCACTGGCGTCCACAACTTATCCGATTGACCGTGATTTTGTCAGGGAGCAGCTTGGATTTGCCAGAGTGACGGATAATTCCCTGGACGGGGTATCCGACAGGGATTACTGTGTGGAGCTTTGTTCGGCGCTCTCCATCCTGATGATGCATCTGTCACGTTTTTCGGAGGAAATCATTGCATGGTGTTCCTGGGAGTTCAAATTTGTGGAACTGGATGATGCATTTTCCACCGGCTCCTCCATCATGCCGCAGAAGAAGAACCCGGATGTCTGTGAACTGGTGAGAGGAAAGACAGGGCGTGTATACGGTTCCCTCTTTACGCTGCTTACAGTGCTGAAGGGAATCCCGTTAGCTTATAATAAAGATATGCAGGAAGACAAAGAAGCAGTATTTGATGCCATAGATACGGTAAAACAGTGTCTGAGAGTGCTGACCCCGATGTTTGCCACGATGGAGCTGTGCCGGGAGAATATGAAAAAAGCGGCGCTTAAAGGATTTATCAACGCGACGGACTGCGCCGATTATCTGACCAAAAAGGGAATGCCTTTCAGGGACGCGTATAAAACAGTGGGGCAGCTGGTAGCGGAATGTGTAAAGCAGGATAAATCCCTGATGGATCTGACGCTTGATGAATACCGTGAGCATTCCGGACTTTTTGATGAAGACATTTATGATGCAATTGACCTCAAAACCTGCGTCAGAGGCCGGAATGTAACCGGAGGCCCGTCCCCGGAGGAAGTGTCGAGGCAGATTGCCGTGATTGAGCGGTTCATTGTAACGGTTCAGACAGCATGAGGAAGGAAGAACCACAGATGGCGAAACCGAAAGTTTATATAGACGGAAAAGAAGGTACGACCGGACTTCAGATTTATGACAGGCTGGCCGGACGAAGCGATATTAAGCTTCTGCTGATTGAGGAAGAAAAAAGAAAAGATACACCCGAACGCAAAAAACTGATTAATGAGGCGGATATCGTTTTTCTCTGTCTGCCGGATGAGGCAGCGATCCATGCGGCAGCGCTGGCTGAAAACCCGGCCACACGGATTATCGACGCCTCAACTGCCCACAGAACGGCAGAAGGATGGGCTTATGGGATGCCGGAGCTTTCAAAGGAGCATCGGAGGCTGGTGGAGACGTCAAAACTGGTAGCCAATCCCGGCTGCCATGCGACCGGCTTTATAACGGCGGTCTATCCGCTGGCAGCGTCGGGGATTCTGTCTCGCGACTATCCGCTGACCGTGTTTTCACTGACCGGCTATTCAGGCGGAGGCAAGAAGATGATAGCGGAGTATGAGGCAGCCGAAAAGCCGCCGCTTTATGATACCCCGCGGATCTATGGCCTGAATCTGAGGCATAAGCACCTCCCTGAAATGCAGAAAATCTGCAGACTTCAGTATCCGCCGGTATTCATCCCCGTGGTGGACGATTACTATAAGGGAATGGCAGTGACGGTGATGCTGCAAAACAGGCTGCTAAATGGAAAGCAATCGGCAGAAGAGATTCATCAGGCTCTGACCTTGCACTATGCGGGCAGGAAGCTGGTAAAAGTCCATCCCTTTGGCTATGACAAAATGATAGCTGCCGGAACCATGGCCGGGAAGGACAGTCTGGAACTGATTGTAAACGGACACAGTGATCAGACCATTATCACGGCTTTGTTTGATAACCTGGGAAAAGGCGCATCAGGGGCGGCAGTGCAGAATATGAACCTGATGCTTGGATTTGAGGAGACGCAGGGACTGAACCTGTGATACACGAAAACACCTCGCGGGACGTTACCGTATGAGCAGTAACTGTGACATTGCAACATTATGAAAAAGGAGGAACTTTGGAGATGAAAATCATAGATGGCGGAGTTTGTGCTGCAAAGGGCTTTAAAGCGGGTGCAATACGCTGCGGAATCAGAAAATCCCAGACAAAGAAAGACCTGGCAATGATTCTTTCGGACTGTGAATGCAGCGCGGCTGCCGTATATACGACAAACAGGGTGAAAGCGGCCCCGATACTTTTAACGATGGAAAACCTTTCAAACGGAAAGGCCAGGGCGGTGATCGTCAATTCCGGCAATGCAAACGCCTGCGCCCCCTTTGGGATTGAGAATGCCAGAAGAGAGGCAATGGCTGCGGCCCGTGCGCTCCATGTCGCGATGGAGGATGTGGTTGTGGCGTCCACCGGCGTAATTGGCCAGACTCTCAGCGTGGAATGCATCGAAGAACATGCCGGAAGCATGGAAATGAAATACGGAAATTCTATGGCTGCCGCAGAGGCCATTATGACAACCGACACAAAAGTAAAAACGATTGCGGTGGAATTTGAGGCGGACGGTAAGACCTGCCATATCGGAGGAATCTGCAAAGGTTCCGGAATGATTCATCCCAATATGGGAACCATGCTGTCCTTTATCACGACGGACTGCGCCATTTCGTCGGAAATGCTTGATAAAGCGCTTAAAGCGGATGTAAAAAAGACGTTCAACCGTGTGACGGTGGATGGCGATACGTCCACAAATGATATGTGCTGTATCCTGGCAAACGGCATGGCGGGAAACCTCCCGGTGGAGCAGGAAGGGCCGGATTATGACGCATTTTGTGCAGCGCTGCATATGGTGACGGAAGATTTGGCCCGCAAGATAGCGGCAGACGGAGAGGGAGCCAGCAAGCTGATGACCTGTACGGTATCAGGCGCCCTGGACGAGGATACAGCCGAGCAGCTCTGCAAATCTATCTGTTCCTCATCCCTTGTCAAGGCCGCAATCTTTGGTTCCGACGCCAACTGGGGCCGCGTGCTTTGTGCAATGGGCTATTCAGGCGCAGCATTCAATACGGAAGAGGTGACAGTGGAATTTGCCTCTAAAGCAGGTACGGTCACGGTCTGTGAGAAAGGGCGCGGCCTGGATTTCAATGAGGAGCTGGCGAAAGAGATATTAGATCAGGAAGAGGTTGAAATTAACGTAACCCTGCAGGAAGGCAGCGGCAATGTCACGTGCTGGGGCTGCGACCTGACTTATGACTATGTGAAAATAAACGGAGATTATCGGACATGATGAATTTAACCCCTGAGACGAGGGCCGGAATACTGGTGGAAGCGCTGCCGTATATCCAGGAATATGCCGGCCAGATTATCGTGGTAAAGTACGGCGGCAATGCAATGGTGAGCGAAGTGCTCAAAGAAGCGGTCATTCAGGACATTGTTCTTCTGAATCTGGTAGGCATCAAGGTCGTCCTTGTGCATGGCGGCGGCCCGGAGATATCGGAAATGCTGAAAAAAATCGGCAAAGAATCGACCTTTGTCAAAGGTCTGCGCTATACGGACGAGGAGACGATGGATATCGTCCAGATGATTCTCTGCGGCAAAGTAAATAAAAATCTTGTCTCCCTTCTGGAGAAAGCAGGCGGCAGGGGCGTCGGTCTCGGCGGGATGGACGGTGGCCTCTTCAAGGCTGTCAGGCTCAGGGATCCGGATGGAACGGATTATGGGTACGTCGGCGAGATTACCGAGGTAAATGAAAAACTGGTGCTGGATATGCTGGAGGAGGGATTCATCCCGGTGGTATCCTCCGTGGCGGCCGGTGTCGATGAGGAGACAAATTATAATATCAACGCAGATACGGCGGCTGAGAAGCTGGCGGTGGCTTTAAAGGCAAAGAAACTGATTCTCTTAACCGACGTGCGAGGACTGATGAAGGTACCGGGGGACGACAGCACTCTGATTCCAAAACTGAAGGTATCGGAGGTTCCGGCTCTCGTTAAATCGGGCATCATCTCGGGCGGCATGATTCCGAAAGTGGACTGCTGTGTGGAGGCGGTACGCCAGGGGGTTGAGAGGGCCAATATACAGGACGGCCGCGTTCCCCACTCGATTCTGATTGAGCTGCTCAGCAAGGACGGCGTGGGAACGATGTTCTCATAAGCAGGAGGAAAATATGACATATCAGGAATTGAAAGACGAAGAACAACTTTATTTAATGCATACATATGGCCGCTTTCCGGCTGCGCTCGACCATGGGAAGGGAGCCACTCTCTGGGATACCGACGGGAAAAAGTATATTGATCTGACGTCGGGAATCGGAGTAAGCAGCCTGGGCCACGACAACGAGGCCCTTGTATCGGCGCTGAATGAACAGGCCCATAAGCTGTTGCACGCATCCAATCTGTATCTGACGGAGCCGATGGTGCAGGTGGCAAAAGAGCTTGTAACCTCCTGCGGCATGGGAAAAATATTTTTCTCCAACTCCGGCGCGGAGGCCAATGAAGGGATGATTAAGCTGGCCCGGAAATATTCCTATGACAAATATGGGGAAGGCAGAAATAAGATCATCACGTTAAAGCAGTCGTTCCACGGCCGTACCGTCACCACGCTTAAAGCAACCGGACAGGAGAAATTCCATCAGTATTTCTATCCGTTCACCGAAGGTTTTGATTATGCTGCGGCCAATGATATTAAAGAGCTTAAAGATAAGGCCGATGATTCTGTCTGTGCCGTGATGATAGAACTGATCCAGGGTGAGGGCGGCGTCCTGCCGCTGGATAAAGAATATGTGCAGCAGGCGGCTGAGTTTTGCAGAGCGAAGGACATTCTTTTCCTGATAGACGAGGTTCAGACAGGAATCGGCCGTACCGGCAGTCTGTTCTGCTATGAGCAGTACGGAGTAAAGCCGGATGTCGTCAGTATGGCTAAGGGCCTTGGCGGCGGCGTACCGGTCGGCGCGGTTATGGCATCAGAGATATGCGCGGATGTGCTGGGGGCAGGCACTCACGGAACGACATTCGGCGGCAATCCATTCTGCTGCGCAGCGGCCCGCACCGTGCTGTCGGTTGTCAATAAACCGGAGTTCTTAAAAGAAGTGCAGCGAAAGGGCGAATATTTGAAAAACGCCATTCTGGCAATCGGCTCCGACAAGATTAAAACGGTCAGAGGCATGGGACTGATGCTGGGAATCGTCGTAGATAAAGAAAGCCGTACAGGAATGGTCAACCGTTTGCTTGAAAAGGGCGTCCTGGCGCTTACTGCAGGGGAAGAGACAATCCGTCTCCTTCCGCCTCTGGTTATCAGCTATGAAGAGATGGACAGCGCCGTTGCCGTTATGAAGGAGGTTTTCTGAAAATGAAGCATTTATTAAAACTGCTGGACTGCAAACAAGAGGAAATCACAGCGATTCTGGATCTGGCGGATCAGCTCAAATATGAGAGAAAGCATAATATTACACACCGGCTTCTGGAGGGAAAATCGATTGGCCTGATTTTCCAGAAATCCTCCACCAGAACAAGGGTTTCATTTGAAACAGGAATTTTCCAGCTGGGCGGCCAGGCTCTGTTTTTATCGTCAAGGGATCTTCAGATTGGCCGCGGCGAACCGGTTCAGGATACGGCCCGGGTTCTCTCGCGGTATCTGGACGGAATCATGATACGGACCTATGAGCAGAAGGAAGTGGAGGACCTTGCCAGATACGGCCGGATCCCGATTATAAACGGTCTGACCGATTTCTGCCATCCATGCCAGGTACTGGCGGATTTGATGACAATCAGGGAAAAATACGGGGTTCTAAACGGCCTGAAGCTGTGCTATATCGGTGATGGAAATAACATGGCCAACTCTCTGATTGTGGGCGGCCTGAAGATGGATATGAATGTGTCGGTTGCGACACCGGAAGGCTACCGGCCGGATAAAACAGTTCTTAACTTTGCTTCCGAATACGGTGAAGCATTCACATTGACGGATGACCCAATGAAGGCGGCGGAAAATGCCGATATCGTGGTAACGGACACCTGGGCGTCCATGGGACAGGAAGAGGAGAAAACAGTCCGTATGAAGGCCTTCCAGGGGTATCAGTTAAATGACAAGCTGATGGCCGCCGCGAAACCCGGAGCCATGGTGCAGCACTGTCTGCCCGCATACCGGGGCCAGGAAATCACGGATAAGCTCTTTGAGGAGCATGCGGATGAGATATTTGAAGAGGCGGAGAACCGGCTGCATGCGCAGAAGGCAGTTATGGTTACGTTGATGAAATAGAAACGAATATAAAAAACGACTTAGATAATAGTTTGGGGGAAACTGCCAAAGAATATCTGAGCCGTTTTTATTTTATCCTGGTATGACCCGCATCAAACCTCAGTCTTTCCGCCGATAAATCGCTGAGTGTTTGGACTGAATGCTGCAACAATTCATGCTTATAAGCTGGATGAAATAATAGCAGGCTTCTACCGTTGCTATAAAGGATCATCATGTGTTAAACTAGATAAATACATAAATATAAATCTGGTGAGGATAAAATGATTGATACAATTTTAGAACTGTTAAGCTACATAGATGCTCCGGAAATGAAAAAGTTTATCCTTATTCTTCTGCTGTACCTTTTGGCGGTAATCGGTGCAGGGAAACTGTTTCATTCCTACCTGGTAATTAAATATATAAGAAACTCATTCATTGCTGTGTTGGGAGCCGTCATAGTCATTACGGCCGACATTTTATTTATAGAACCGTCCACCGGTAAATATTGGGCATTTTTATGGGGAGCCGGTGCAGTCTGCCTGCTTTCAGCTTCTATTTTATTCATAAGATACAAGCATTACTGCCATATTCTCAAAGTGATGAAAAAAACAGAATCAGAGGATATTATTTCTGCATGGAAGAAATTAAATGAAATTCCGCTTTCGAACCTGACTCCCGGAATAAAGAAGAAATATTTGGAGCGCTGCCTCTTCGTCTTGTTACTTTTGGGAGATCTGGAAAAAGCGGAAAGATATCTTTCACAGTTGGGGGTCACGGACGGTCCGTTGTTTTACTTTTTCCACGGTTTTAAGCAAATGTCTGCAGGTGACATAGTCCGGGCGGGTGAGTCAATGATGAAGGCGGAAAAATGCTGTCAGCAAAATACGCCTCCCCAACTGTACATTCAGATTCTCAATAACCGGGGAGTGCTTTACGTATGCCAGGGAAATTATCAGGAGGCAGATTACTACTTCAAACAGGCGATTGCGGCGGCCGGACAAAACAAGAAAATGAATATGGAGATTCTGGAACCGGTTTATTATAATTATTGTTTTAATTTGTGCAGAATTCGCGAGGACATGAAACGGGGAGACTGGAAAAAAATATTGGAGGAATACCGTGATTTACTGGATATGGGGAAGGCGAAAGCTTTTATTTCCGTATGCAATATTGAATTGGAGCTGCTCCGCCAGACAGAGGAAAATACACAGGAGACTGAAAAATGGATCCAGGGACAATTTTTACAGACACTGAAGTATGGACTAACGGAACGGGAAAGATGTGTTTACGAGGGCAGTATGGCAAGGATCGTCTGCTCGATGCGTTTTAATCCAACCAACTGTCTTGAAGCGCTTGAGAAAGACAGAGAGAAGCTCTCAGGACTTCCCATGCCGGCGCGATACCGTACATGGAAGGAGATTGATTTGCTGTTTCGTGATTTGTACGATGACAGACTTTTGGAACAGTATCATGATTTGGATAGGGCGGCGGAAAACTATATGGCGTTTCAGGCGGAAAAAGAGATACAGAACTATATCGACTCCCTACCGGCAGAAGCCGTATATGAACGGTGCCATTACCGCAAAGAATTGGCCGGGATGAAAAGAATGCATATTGAGGAATACCGGTTTGAGAAGGTGAAACAAATGCTGGAGGATATTACGGCCGTTTATGAGGAAAACCATTTGGAAATCGATGCGCTTGATACGCGTATGGCTATCCTGGACGAAGGTACGTTTGCCTTAAACCTGACAGAACATCACAAGCCCATCTATGCTGCAGAGATGCAGAATCAGATGCAGCTTGTAGAAGCTAAATTAGAGAAAATGATCCAGCACCCAAAAACAGCAGAATATGCGCTCCGCCTTTGTTTCTACTGCTGTCATCTGGACGAATATCAGAAATGCCTCATGTATTTTAAACGGTTTGAGGAAGCCGGACTTTCCCTGAGCCACTTTGCTCCATGGCTGAGAAACTATTACTCATTTTGTTCTGTGGTTATCCGGATTTTAAAATTTGCAGATGCGATTGAACAAGTCCGGAGAGAACGGTCAAAACTGGAAATATACGAAGAGGCTGTCCAGAACTGGTTTGAGCAGTTTCCGTTTTCCGATGGGTTCCATGCATCGCTGCTGCTGGGGCGTTTTATGGGATGTAAAACGATACGGGTTAAATATAAAATCTGGTATCAGGACAATGAAATCGACAGAGAGGGGAGACGTGATTTTCTGGATTCAAAGAATGAAGACAGACTTAAAGCCCATGTTTGGTACTGTGAAGAGAGCATTCACATGGAGGCCGATTTGACGTATCGCCAGTTTTCTTCGGATGAAAAGTCGGATTTTATTTTATTTTCAGAGACTCATCATCCTTTTGAGGTGAATGAATCCTGTCATCTGTTAAAACAGGCCAGGATGAGCCGGATGAATTTTCTGGGGATACAGGAAAAATATATAGAGATAAAAAATCTTCCAAAAGACGTTCAGGAATTATTAGATATCGTATATAATATTATTATGAGCAAAATAACCGATTAATGACAGTACAGTGAAAGAGAGGGTGGTGTTATGAAAATCAGGAGAACAATTCTTGCGTTGCTGCTCTATGCGGGGTTTCTGTTTTTCTCTGTTTACGTGGCTTTGGGGAATGACATTTGGGACAGACTGCAAAAGTGGAGGAAACGGGGGACCAATTAGCTGACTGAACAGAACCCCAGTTACAACTTCACAACAGCAGAAGAATTCAGGCATAATTCCACGCGGATTGCAAATACTGATAAATCAGAGTAAATATGGATATATCTGATTTCCATCCACATATGCAACTGCTGATCAATCATCCGGAAGGAGTAATCTGCTGATATGACTGAAAAGAAGCTGAAAAAATCCAAAACAGACACAGAACCCCAGTACATGAAAGAAAGTGCAAAGGGCACAGAGATAACCCCACAAACTAATTTAAACCCTAACTGTCCCTGCAAGAGAGACTGTATCCGCCACGGGAACTGTAACGAGTGCAGAGCGGTACACGAAGCAGAAGGTAAGTATCCTACCTGCTGCCAGCGGATTGCGGACAGAAAGAAGAGACAAAAGAAAGGAAGCGCATAGCATGGATTTCGGACAAGCCGCAGAACTGGTTGAAGCGTTAAGGTCGAAAGACGAAACAAAGGCTTATCAATGTTTTAAGTTACTGGAGAAGGAATCATCCGATACGGATCATGTATACCCCTTCTTTGACCTTTTTGCAGATATGATAGAAGATGAAAATTCCTATGTCAGAACGAGGGGGCTTCTGCTGATTGCCGCCAATGCCCGTTGGGACACGGAGAATAAGATTGATGAGCTGATAGACAGCTATCTGAAGCATATTGAGGATGTTAAGCCTATCACATCGAGACAGTGTATCAAAGCCCTGCCGTCAATTGTAAAGTATAAGCCTGACCTTTATGATTGTATTTGCACCGCGCTGGAACAGGCCAATCCGGGCATTTACAGGGACAGTATGAGCTCTCTGGTAATGAGAGATATTGCCGAGGCGCTGGCGTCTATCCGGAGAGAGGGGCGATGAGATGGTTCTTAAAACAGACAGGCTGATACTGAGAAACATGGGGCAGGAGGATTACGAAGCGCTTTGCCGGATATTAAAGGACAATGATGTGATGTATGCCTACGAAGGAGCTTTCAGCGATAGAGAAGTACAGGAATGGCTTGACAGGCAGACAGAGAGGTATCATCAATATGGATTCGGACTCTGGGCCGTTACTTTGAAGGACAGCGGCCGTATGATAGGCCAATGCGGCCTTACGATGCAGGATTACAGGGAAAAACAGGTGCTTGAAGTCGGCTATCTCTTTGAAAAAGCATACTGGCATCATGGGTATGCCGTTGAAGCTGCCGCCGCATGCCGGGACTACGCCTTTAATCAGCTAGATGCAGAAGAAGTCTATTCCATCATCAGGGACAGCAATACCGCTTCCCAGAAGGTGGCACAGAGAAACGGTATGAGGTACAGGGATACGATTGTTAAGCACTATAAAGGTGTTACGATGCCGCATCATGTATATTCCGTAAAGCGGAAAACAGAGTCGATCAGCCTGTGCGGAGTTGACTGCACGGATTGTGAGTATTTCGGGACAGAGGAGGACAGGTGTGCCGGCTGTGATGAGATACAGGGCAAGCCGTTCTGGCTTAAATATACAGGGGAAGAAATCTGCAGGATTTATGAATGCTGTACATATAAAAAGAAACTGCCCCATTGCGGAAAATGCCGCCGGCTGCCGTGTCCTCTCTATGAAAGCAGCGATCCGACCAAATCGGCAGAGGAGAATGAGGCAATCTTTCTCAGACAGATGGAACAGCTTAAGAACAGGCCATGAACTATAAAACGATGACAGAGAATAGGGATCCGGCGGTTGGCCGGATCCCGTTTGCGCGTCTGTCAATGAATCATTATTGGAACAGGCCGTATCTCACAGATAAACGGATTTATGGTTTCTGCTAAAATAGTACCAGCCTGTAAAAAGTTGTAAAAGCACTTAAGTCTCCCGGAGCGCATAAGATAGATTAACGTAGCTTTGAGGTGGCTTTCTTTGAAAACATTTCCAAAACCATTGACGGCCAGTGAAGAACGTGAGTATCTAAAACGCTGCAAAGAGGGAGACGAAGAAGCCAAGGCCGTTTTGATTGAACGTAACTTAAGGCTGGTGGCCCATGTCATAAAAAAGTATCAATATACTGATTATGAGATGGAAGACCTTCTGTCGGTTGGGACAATCGGGCTGATCAAAGCCGTGAATACGTTTAAGATGGACCGCGGCTCCAGACTGGCTACTTACGCAGCGAAATGTGTGGAAAACGAGATTCTGATGCTGTTTCGCGCCGGTAAAAAGCATTCCAAAGATGTCTCCTTATATGACCCCATAGGAGTTGATAAGGATGGAGAGACCGTTAACCTGATCGATGTGATCGAAGCGGATGATAAAGCTGCCCTGGAGACGATTATATTGGAGCAGGATGTCTCTGAACTCTATGATGCCTATCGGAAATGTCTGAAAAACACGGAGCAGGAGGTACTGAGCATGCGGTACGGACTCTTTGGGGAGCAGGAACGCACTCAGAGAGAGATAGCCGGTAAAATGGGAATCTCACGTTCTTATGTCAGCCGTATTGAGAAGAAGGCCCTGGAAAAACTGAGGCTGGAATTTGAGAAGAATGGGTGAACCGGAAATTTTGAATGTCGGGGACGATTTGCGTCTGTCAGCAAACCGGTTTCTGCAAAATATGCAGAAGGCCGGTTGCCGAACCGGCCGCCTGGAAAAAGACAGCATAAATTCGATAATTTATCGCAATATTTCTGATTGTATTATAAATATCCTCCGTATATAATGAAAGCTGAGCTTGAAGTTTTGATTGATGGCAGTGAAAAGTTTGCGGAACGCGTTTTTCATTGCGAGAAGGAGGATGTTGATTATGGCAATTTTAGTTACAGGCGGTGCAGGCTACATAGGAAGCCATACGTGTGTAGAACTTCTGAACGCAGGATATGAGGTTGTAGTGGTGGATAATCTCAGTAATTCCAGCGAGGAATCCTTAAGACGTGTAGAAAAAATCACAGGGAAACAGGTGAAATTCTATGAGGCTGATTTATTGGATAAGCCTGCCATAGAGGCTGTATTCGATAAGGAGAACATTGATTCCGTGATTCATTTTGCAGGACTGAAGGCGGTGGGTGAGTCTGTTCAAAAGCCACTGGAATATTATCATAATAACATTACCGGAACGCTGCTCCTCTGCGATGTTATGAGGAACCATGGCGTTAAGAATATCGTATTCAGTTCCTCGGCTACTGTTTACGGAGATCCGGCATTCGTACCGATTACGGAAGAGTGTCCGAAGGGAAAGATAACGAACCCATACGGACAGACGAAGAGCATGCTTGAGCAGATTCTGACGGACCTGCATGTGGCCGATCCGGAATGGAACGTTGTTCTGCTGCGCTATTTCAATCCAATCGGAGCTCATAAGAGCGGTTTAATCGGCGAGGATCCAAAGGGGATTCCGAACAACCTTGTCCCGTATATTGCGCAGGTCGCAGTAGGCAAGCTGAAATGCCTCGGAGTTTTTGGGGACGACTATCCTACACCCGACGGTACCGGAGTGCGTGACTATATCCATGTAGTGGATTTAGCGGTAGGCCATGTCAAAGCCCTGAAGAAGATTGAAGAGAAGGCAGGGGTTACCATCTACAATCTGGGAACAGGGAACGGCTACAGTGTCCTTGACGTGGTAAAAGCTTATGCAAAAGCCAGCGGCAGAGAGATTGCTTATGAGATTAAGCCGAGACGCGCCGGGGATATCGCAACCTGCTATGCAGACGCAACTAAGGCGAAAGAGGAACTTGGCTGGGAGGCAGAGCGCGGCATAGAGGAAATGTGCGAAGACTCCTGGAGATGGCAGTCGATGAATCCGGACGGTTACAGAAACTGAGACAGAAACCGGCAAGGCAATAAGGAAGGCAAAGCGGCTTTTAGGCGTGCGCCGGATTAGCAGATAACTGAAAATAAATTTATTTACTGTCCGGCCTTAGCCGGACAGTATTTTTATTTGAAGACGGTGGTCTGTACGCAGAGCGTGCAGGCTATCGTTTAACAGGAAAGTTCTCCTGTTAAATAAAAACCGCTCCGCGGAGGATCGCAACTCTAAAGAGGGCTTGTTCACTAAGCTCGTTACACTCGCTAAGTGAGCCAATGCCTGCGACGGCAGGGAATAATGTCGCTGAAGCGACCCGCCGCAGACAGAAAAAGGCTCCCATACGTTCATAAATAATAAATAGATTTGCCGAAAATCCGGATTTTGAAGCTCTTTGCTGTCATTGCAGAATCTGCGGTTGTAATTCGTTGATAAAGTTGTTATAATTATTGGCTGAACTATAAAAATAGTTCGGAAAAGGATAGGGAGGATTTTTGAGGTGAAAAAATTGACTGCTTTCTGCGGGAGCCTGGCACTGATGCTGTTTTTCAGTCCGATGACGGCTCTGGCGGCAGAACATGTGGCCGGCAGTGAGAAAACAGCCGTACCAATCTGGCTGTGTATCCCTTTTGCCGGACTTCTTTTGTGTATTGCGGTGCTGCCGCTGATTAAGGCCGAGTGGTGGGAAGAGCATCAGCCGCATGCGGTGATTTTCTGGTCATTGCTTTTTATTGTTCCATTCGCTCTTTCATTTAGTGCAGGGACTGCATTAGAGACCGTTCTGGAATGCATCGTGAACGATTATCTGACATTTATAATCCTGCTTTTCGGCCTGTTCTGTGTTTCCGGCAACATTACGATGTCCGGGGACCTGGCAGGCTCGCCCAGGGTAAACGTGGGGCTGCTGGCTCTGGGAACGCTGCTTTCAAGCTGGATAGGCACCACCGGCGCAAGCATGCTGATGATCCGCCCCGTCATCAAGATGAATTCATGGAGAAAAAGGAAACGCCACATTATTGTGTTTTTTATTTTTCTGGTTTCCAACATAGGCGGCTGTCTCACCCCGATTGGGGATCCGCCCCTGCTGATGGGCTTTATGAGAGGTGTCCCCTTTTTCTGGAGTTTGAAGCTTTTTCCGCTTCTTATCTTTAATATGGCAGTGCTGCTGTTCCTGTTTTACTGGCTGGACAGGCATGCATACCGCAAGGATATTGCCCTCGGCCTGAAACCGGATATCAGTAAGCCCGGTACGGAGGTTAAGATCAGGGGAGCGCATAATCTGATTTTTCTGATTATGATTGTGGCAGCAGTTATTTTGAGCGGTACCCTGCCGGGACATCCGGCGTTTCAGGATGCGGCGGGAAATGTGAAGGGAATTCATATTTTTGGGGAAGTAAGCCTGGGATATCCGGCGCTGATTGAAATTGCTATTATTTTGCTGGCTGCATTACTTTCCTTTAAAACTACGGATTCGGAGATCCGGAGGGAGAACCATTTTACATGGAGCGCTATCCGTGAGGTTGCCGTTTTATTTGTGGGAATTTTTATCACAATGCAGCCGGCTCTCATGCTTTTGAAAGCCAATGGCGGCAGCCTGGGCATTACGGAGCCGTACCAAATGTTCTGGAGCACGGGACTCCTTTCCAGCTTTCTGGATAATACGCCCACCTATCTTGTATTCCTGACCACGGCAGGAGCGCTTGATTTTACGGAGGGAATGACAACGGCTCTGGGGGTTGTGCCGTTACAGATGCTGATGGCAATCTCGGCCGGAGCCGTATTTATGGGAGCCAATACTTATATAGGCAATGCTCCCAATTTTATGGTTAAATCTATAGCGGATGAGAACGGTGTCCGCATGCCGTCCTTTTTTGGCTATCTTCTCTGGTCGCTCGCAATTCTGATTCCGGTCTTTGCACTGGATATGATATTGTTCTTTTTATAGGGAGGGGGATGAACGATGTTAAATAATGAAGAGCAGCTCCGGGAACTGGCGGAGCGCATCTACGATCTGGATGCGGAGGTTTATGCTCAGTTAGGTTCTTCCCTGGGCCGTGTTTTTAACAGGAACCGCGAAAGCTGTGTGGATGAACTGGTTAATACAATGCTGACCAGGCCCCAGGGCCATCTGATGCGGAGTGAACTGGCGCTGATTGCCAACATGGCCCGCACGATTAAGGATAAAGAAGAGCGGAAGCTGGTTATGACGGAATACAACCGGATTCTTCAGGAAGTAATGAGCCTTCCTACCAGCTTTGTGAGTGGTGATATTATCGATCCGGAGATGGCGAAGCTGAACGCATTCAATCTCCAGGACCGTTTTTCCAGCGAAGATCACCTGATTATCTGCATTAGCTGGACGTATGGCTGCGGCGGCATTGATGTCGGCTTCAAACTGGCCGATAAATTGAAAATCAACTATTATGATGCCGAAATATTTGAGGCTGTGTTAAAGCGGCTGGAGGCAGAGAAGGATACGGTCCGCGATTCGATAGGCTATTCAAGCAATCCGGATCTGAATCCGAATCTGGCCAGTGCATTTGAACAGACAAAGAGCCTGACTCTTCGGCAGAGAATGCGTGAATTCAGCCGATATCACGGCCTTTCCAAGAAAGATGCCATATTCTTTAATCAGAGTGACCTGCTGTGCGATATGGCCAGAAAAGAAGACTTTATCATTATGGGCCGCTGCGGTGATGCAATTATGACGAATAACAGAATCCCGCATATCAGTATTTACATCACGGCGCCCTTTGAACAGAGGGTGCGCCACACAATGGAAATCCATAACGGAATGGGGGAGAAGAAGGCAAGGCGTCTTCTGAAACACCTGGATCGGCAGCATTCCCATTATTATAATTTTTATACAAGCCGCCGGTGGGGCAATGCGAATAATTATGATCTCTGTATTAACAGTGCAAGTTATGGAATCGACGGTACGGTAGAGTTCATTCTCAGAATGATTGACCGGGGCGTAAAGAATAAAAAATAAAATCAGCTTTGGAATGCCGATTTATCCGGCCTTTGCAGGAGTGTCCTGCGAAGGCCGTTTTTTATTTAACAGGAAAGTAATCTTGTTAAATAAAAAACGCTCCGCGGAGGCTCGCAACTCTAAAGAGGGCTTGTTCACTAAGCTCGTTACACTCGCTAAGTGAGCCAATGCCTGCGGCGGTAGGGAATAATGTCTCATAAAAAGAACGAATGTTCGAAAAAACTCTTGCCATCAAAATCAGAATGTGATAAAATGGGGATAGAACAAATGTTCTTATAAATCTGTGCAGTGATGTGCCGGTGACAAGCAGTACAATGGATTATCACAATGCGGTTCATTGCTTATATAAAGGAGAAAGTTAATGCTGATACAGGAGAATCTGTCAATAGAAGAAAAACTCAAAATTTTAACGGATGCAGCTAAGTATGATGTCGCCTGTACATCCAGCGGAGTGGAAAGGAAGGGGAAGGACGGCTGCATCGGAAGTGCAAGTGAAGCCGGACTTTGCCACAGCTTTGCTGCCGACGGCAGATGCATTTCTCTCCTGAAGATTCTTTACACGAACCAGTGTATCTATGACTGCAGGTACTGTGTGAACAGACGTTCCAATGATACTGTCCGCACTGCGTTCACACCCGGGGAAGTCTGCCGCCTGACGATGGAGTTTTACCGGAGGAATTATATTGAGGGGCTGTTCCTCAGCTCCGGAATTCTTGACACACCGGATAAAACAATGGAGCAAATTTACAGAACTCTTTATCTGCTGCGCAATGAGCATAAATTTAACGGTTATATTCATGTGAAGGCGATACCGGGAGCCGATCCGACCCTGATTGAGATGACCGGTTTCCTGGCAGACAGGATGAGCGTGAACCTGGAACTTCCAACCGCCGAAGGGCTGAGGAAGCTGGCGCCGGGAAAGACAAGGGATAAGATATTAAAGCCGATGCGGCAGATTCAGAGGGGAATTGTAAATCAGATGGCCCGTGAAGGGCTCCTGGAAAAGAAGGGGATTATATTGCCGCCGGGATTTCTCACAGACTCTTTAAGGACTGCGCCCGCCGGTAAAACTCCGGGGCCGCGGACGGAGCTTTCGGAAAGCCTGCCGCAGGCTGCCGGCGCGTCAACGCCGGTACTGTCCCGTTCCGGCACCGGAGCGGATGCCGAACGCCCTGCAGTTATTCCGGGAAAGTCTGTGTATGGTAATTATGGCGTGGGCCGTGTATCTAATCATAAGTCGTATTTTGTGCCTGCCGGTCAGAGTACTCAGATGATTGTGGGAGCCACACCGGAGAGTGATTATCAGATGATGGCGGTAGCAGAGGCGCTTTACAAGAATTTCGGGCTTAAGAGAGTCTTTTACTCTGCCTTTGTTCCCGTGAATCATGACAGCCTTCTTCCGGCTCTGCCGGGAGGACCGCCGCTTCTAAGGGAACACCGGCTCTATCAGGCGGACTGGCTCCTGCGATACTATGGGTTTCACGCCTCCGAACTGTTATCAGAGGATAAGCCTAATTTTAATGTGTTTCTGGATCCCAAGTGTGACTGGGCGCTGAGAAATTTGGGGGAATTTCCGGTGGAGGTAAATCATGCTCCCTATGCCTCTCTTTTGAGGGTGCCCGGAATCGGGACTAAATCTGCGATGCGGATTGTCGCCGCCAGGAAGCAGGCAGTCTTAAGATTTGAAGATTTAAAAAAGATGGGGGTTGTTTTAAAAAGAGCGGTATATTTCATAACCTGCTCCGGTAAAATGATGTATCCGGTGAAGCTTTCGGAAGATGCCATCGCAAACCAGATAGTGGGAGAGGAGAAGCGGCGAAACTGGGAGCTTGAGCAAAAGGGGCTGTTCAGGCAGATGTCTCTGTTTGATGATTTCCATATGGAGGCAGCGCCTCCTGCGGAGGAAAGGGTATCTGTCTTAACGGGGGAGATGTAATATGGTTATATTTATATGTAAAGATGATTTTGACTCCATACTCTGCGGCGTTTATGATGCCTGGATGAGCAGACTGGGGCATGACAATGTCAGACTGCAGCTTCAGGGAGCCTATAATATGGAGTTGTTTGCAAAATACCGCGATGTGCAGGTCACCGAAGAAAAGGTAGATAAGGTGATACAAGCTGTTGTACAAAAGATATCCAGGGAAGCGTATGGCTGGATTTACAGGGCGTCTCTCAGTTATGAACCGGAGAAGGCAGACATAATTTACCGATTTCTGATTTTTGGATTCCATATAGGAAAGCAGATTACGGAAAGTCTCCATATACCTGCTGTCCATGAGATATTCCGAATAAACCGCCACATACAGAATGAGGCCCATAATATGAAGGAGTTTCTCCGGTTTTCTGAACTGGAGAATAAAGTCCTTTTTTCAAGGATTGGGCCAAAGAATGACGTTCTTCCGATGCTGGCCCTTCATTTTTCGGATCGGCTGAGGCCGGAGCGGTTTATCATTTATGATGAAATCCGGGAGAAGGCTGTCATATATACTCCCAATACAGGCTGGTACATTCTGTCCGGCGAGGAGGGGAAAAGACTGGAAAAACTGTCGGAGAAATCAGATCGGAAGGAGTATGAAACACTCTGGAAAATCTTTTTTGACAGTGTCGCAATCAAAGAAAGAGAAAATTATGTCTGCCAGAGAGGCCATCTGGCTCTGAGGTACCGCCCCTACATGACAGAATTTCAATAAAAAAATTAAGAATTAACAGGCGGATAATCCTGATAAAATCAGGGTGTTAAAAATATATTCTTACGAATTCTTTCCTTTTTCGAAAAAAAAGGAAGATAATTTTATTCTTCATTAATAGATTGGTCACAATTTTGACACAATTTCAAATTATCATTACTGGCGTACCACGAATTAAGTAAATTGATTCAAAAAAAGAGGAGATGTAATTATGAAAAAAAATTTAGTGAAACCAGCAGCAGTAATGATGATGAGTGTAATGTTAGCGGCTACCGCCCTGACAGCTTGCGGCGGAACCGATGCAGGCACTACAACAGCAGCCGTAACCAAGGCAGAGACAACTGAAGCTCCGGAGACAGCAGCACCAGAGGAGAGCACAGAGGAAGTTAATTCTGAGTCAGCAGAAGATATCACAGAAGCAGCTGACACAGAGGAGACAGAGGCAGCAGAGAGCCAGGCTGAAGATGCTGCGGCAGAATCCGACGATGCAGCTCTGATTGAGGAGAGCACAGCTAACTAATCGTTAGCAGGCTGATAAGCCTACATAAATTAATCAGGTTAAGAAAAATGTAAGGAGCGGCCGCTTGACAGCGGACCGCTTCTCTCGTATACTAAGTGTATTAAATGAATTAATACACTTAATTTAAATAATACGGGAAAGGAGGAGCCTATGATTCTGATTGACTATAAAGATCGGCGACCTATATATGAACAGGTTGTAGAAAAACTGTCTGAGCTGATGGTGCGAGGAATTTTGGAGCAGAACAGCCAGCTCCCATCTGTACGCAGCCTTGCAACGGAATTGTCGATTAATCCCAACACAATACAGAGAGCCTATGCGGAACTGGAGCGGCAGGGGTATATTTATTCGGTAAAGGGCAGAGGCAGTTTTGTGGCCGAGAATCACCAAATTCGTGAACAGAAAAAAAAAGAAATTTTTGTGAGACTGGGCAGACTTGTGGAGGAGGCCAGGGGAACGGGAGTCACGATGCTTCAATTTCAGGAGCAGGTGATACAGTTCTATGGCAGCAGTGACAGGAGGCCGCGGCCAGCGGCAGGAACTGCGGCTCCGGTAAAAGAATCGCAAATTCTGCCGGCTGCGGAGGCGACGTTAACTGCCGTACATGAGCCGGTGACAAAGAATCAGATGACGGAACCGGCTCTTGGAGGCAAGAGGGAGGAAAAAGGAGGAGAAACGGATGATTGAAGCAATCAACCTGACAAAGCGATTTGACGATATCAAAGCCGTTGATCATATTAATGCAGTAATCAGAGAGGGCAGCGTATTTGGATTGATAGGCACGAATGGTGCAGGAAAGAGTACGTTTCTCAGAATGGCTGCCGGAATACTGAAACCGGATGAGGGCAGAGTTACGATCGACGGAGAAGACATTTTTGAGAATGATAAGGTAAAATCAAAATTTTTCTATATATCGGATGAGCAGTATTTTTTGAATAACGCGACTCCGGGTGAGATGATGAAGTTTTACAGAAATGTATACAGGAATTTTGACGAAAAGCGATTTTTCGGCCTGCTTTCCAATTTCGATTTGGATGCAAGGCGGAAGGTAAATACATTTTCAAAAGGAATGAAGAAACAGCTTTCCGTTCTTCTTGGAATTTGTGCCAACACAGACTATATATTCTGCGATGAGACATTTGACGGGCTGGATCCGGTTATGAGGCAGACAGTGAAAAGCCTTTTTGCCAATGATATGGAGGAGAGGAACCTGACTCCGATTATTGCCTCACATAACCTGAGGGAGCTGGAGGATATCTGTGACCACGTGGGACTGCTCCACAAAGGAGGAATTCTGCTGTCAAAGGATCTGGATGATATGAAGCTGAATATCCATAAGGTTCAATGTGTACTTCTTCCGGGTACAGAGCCGGAAAATCTGCACGGAATTGACATTATCAGGACGGAACGCAGGGGGAGCCTGCTGACTCTGACCATAAGGGGGAAAAAGGAAGAGATAGAAGCGGTTATGCAGACCTTCCATCCGGTATTTTTTGAACTGATTCCTCTTTCCCTGGAAGAAATATTTATCAGTGAAACGGAGGTGGCCGGTTATGACATCAAAAAACTTATTTTTTAATCTGATGAAAGAAAATACGAAACAGCGCCTCTGGACAGTCGCTTTGATATCATTAATATTCTTTTTTACATTTCCGGTGCAGACGGCGCTGTTAATCAGCAGTTATCTTTCCCAGGACAGAATCGATGCCGTTTGGGAGAGGGAAGCGCAGGGAGTCGAGGTGATAAAGCAGCAGCTTCAGGAAAGATACTTAAGCTGGACTGCAATAGATAATGGCATGTTGGTTTTTCTTCTTATCGTTTTTGCCGTAGTCTGCGGTATTTCGGGATTTGCGTATCTGCATTCGCGTAAGAAAACCGATTTTTACCATGCAATTCCGGTAAAACGTGAAAGATTATTTACTGCCGTATATCTGAACGGCGTCCTTTATACGGCTGTGCCTTATCTGATATCCCTTTTGATATCTTCATTAATGATTCAGGTGAAAGCCGGGCAGATATTCCCGTGGGGAGAGGTGTTAAAGACTTACTGTATCCATATGTCGTTCTTTTTGTTAATGTATACGGTAGTGATAGCGGCTGCTCTGATGACCGGAAATACAATTGTCAATGTGCTTGGAACCGCAGTGTTTTTCCTGTGGGGACCGGGAACGGTCATGCTGCTTATCGGCTATTTCAGCAGCTATTATATTACCTTTTACCAGGACGGGAACAGATTCGTAGAGCTTTTGCAAAAATCATCACCGGCAGCCTGGTATATCGGAGCGGTATCAGAACCGGAAAAAGCAGGCTCAATGGCGCTGTGGGCGGTTGCAGTAACCGTACTTCTTATCGCGCTCTGTGTATTTCTGTATAAGAAAAGACCTTCCGAGGCAGCCGGGCGTGCCATGGCATTCAGAAAAAGCCAGCCGGTTATCAAGCTGCTCCTTGTAGTGCCGATTGCACTCACCGGCAGCCTGATTTTCAGAGAAATGATGGGAAGCGACGGATGGAGCATTTTCGGTCTGGTCTGCGGACTTGTAATCAGCTACGCTATTATTGAAATAATTTATAACTTTGATTTCAGAAGACTGTTTGCACATAAAAAACAATTTGCACTCTGTACAGTCTGCTCATTGGCAATTCTTGCATTTTTCAGGTTTGATTTGTCGGGATTTGACTCTTATGTGCCTTCTGAATCCAAGATGGAAGCGGCAGGAATTTACTGCAGGCGGATGGACGCTGATTTTCTTGAAGACTATTTGTCTGAATTGGAGCTGAACAGTGACTCCAGGGGCTATGATTATGTGAGCTGGAAATCGAAATCAGCAGGAGAACTGGTGAAGGAGATGAAACTGGCTGATGTAACGTCGGTGATTGAAATAGGAAAAAGGGGCGTTACCGATGCCGAACAGGCAAAGAAACGAAACCACGGCATCCTTAGAAGCGGCCGCTATTATTACCGTGATTCGAGTGACGAAACGATTGACGAGGTAGTGGTTGCTTATCATCTGAAGGGCGGAAAAACTGTGCTGCGCCGCTATAATATGAATCTGTCAGCGGTAAGCGGAGCGCTCGACAAAATTTATGACAGTGAGGAATATAAGACGGAAGTTTATCCGATTCTTTCTTATCAGGCGTCGGATGTGGCCGGAATCAATTATGAGGAATACGGTGATTTCAGTCATGTGAACCTGAAGAATGACGAAATGAAGGCTCGGATTCTGGAGGCGTATCAGAAGGAGTTAAGAGGCCTGACTGCCGAAACAAGAAGAGAAGAAAGCCCGATTGCAGCAATTCAGTTCAAAACGGGCGAGATGCAGGAAATGATTGATACGCTCAGAGAAAAAAAGCGCGACTTCAGTGTGTTTAACAGAAAATTTTATTATCCGATCTATCCGTCCTTTACGGAAACAATCAGCCTGCTGAAAGAATGCGGGGTTGATGTGGGAGAATTCCTGACAGCAGACAAGGTGGATAAGATTGTTATGGAATACTACAGAAGTGAAGAGGACGTGGAAGAGATACCGTCTGCTGAAATGGAAGGTGTCTATTCAAAAGAGCGCGGAAGCTGGAAGGTCACGGTAACTGATAAGAACGAGATCCGCCAGATCCTTGACAGCTCCCTGTCTGACAGCCTGAACTGTACAAATTATCTGAATAATACCTTTACCGGGGTGAATCTGACTGCCTATGTGTCGGTCAAGCGGGGGCAGACGGAAGACGAGTTTGATGCGGCTGCCATGCCTGAAACAGTGCAGACGGAGAGTATAGATGGAAGTGAACAGGAGACGGAATATGTCAGATACGGACTGCGGTTTGACTACGACAAGATTCCGGATTTTGTAAAAGAAACGTTTAAATTGACGGAAGAAAATATGAAAAATGATGTAATGTGGGGCTATTAGAAGCTGCCTTAAGTGGCCCGGTTTTACTTTTGATTGACTTTCTCTCCTTTACAGGATAAAATAAGTGAGGAAAAATATCCTGTAGAGGAGGAAAATGAATGGCATTTTTAGATGAACTTGGTAAAGTAATCAGTGATAAGAGCAAGGAAGCAGCCAATAAAGTGAAGGATATCACAGGCGTAATCCAGCTCAAATCAAAATTGTCAGCAGAAAAGGAAAAAGTTAATAAAGCATATATCAGTCTTGGAAAGGCATACTATGACAGGCACGAAGCAGCGCTGGAAGATGAGTACGCCGATGAATTCAAGATTATCCAGGCAGGTCTGATTAAGATGGCTGTACTGGAAGACGAAATTGCAGAACTGGAAGGAACCAGAGTCTGTGCGGAGTGCGGAGCCAAGGTAGAGAGAGAGGCCCTGTATTGCAGTAAGTGCGGTGCTCCTATGGAGGATAAGATGGCAGGCGCCTCAGAGGATGAGGACAGTGAAGAACCAGGACTGCAGTTTCCGGTAAAAACGGCGGCAGATGAATCCATCTTCGCAGAGGAAGACAGCGAAAACGAAGAATAGGAGATAGAATGGACGCATTAGTACAGTGGTTTACGGCCAATCTTTCTGAGTTTATCTCAAAAGAGGCAGTTATTTTTATTATTTCCATGGTACCAATACTGGAATTGAGGGGAGGACTTCTGGCGGCTTCGCCGGCACTTCTCAATGTACCGATTATGCAGGCAATACCAATCTGCATTATCGGAAATATTCTGCCAATCCCGTTTATTCTGCTCCTTATCAGAAAGATACTGGACTGGATGAAGCTGGTGAAGGTGTTCCGGCCAATTGCTTTGTGGCTGGAGAATAAGGCGATGAGTAAAAAAGACCAGATTGAGAAATATGGATTTTGGGGACTTGTGCTTTTTGTAGGGATCCCCCTCCCTGGTACGGGAGCCTGGACAGGCTCTTTGATAGCGGCGCTTTTGAGAGTGCGTTTTAAAACAGCATTTGCAGCAATATTAATAGGCATTGTAATCGCTACGGTCATTATGTCTATCCTGTCTTACGGTGTGCTGGGAGTCATTTTCGGATAAGAAATAACAGTCTGCGGTATGGTACGGAACTTTAACATGTTCCTGCCATGCCGCAGTTTTTTGTATGCATTATCCGGTTCAGATATTCGGATACAGTATATTTTCGGAAAGTATGGAGATTCTTGATAACGAAACAGTTTAGATGGATATTTAACGGAGGTTAGGAGGACGCGTCCGAAACGGACCATGTCCGGTGTGGTGAGGGGGCTGTCTGAGTCTTCCGTCCCCGTGGGAGGTTGGTCGTGGAGGGGGAATCCGGCCGGAATGAATTGCTGTGGGGACCGTTTGCACTCTTTGGAGTGCGCATCAGTGCTAAGCTCGTGAGGAACCTCGCTAAGCACCGGCGGACTCCCATGTCCCCTCCGCAATTGATTCCGCCTACTTCCCCGGTTCAGGTTATCGCAGGGACGGAAGACTCAGGCGGAAGTTTTCGCGGCACCGGACATGGTCCGTTCCGGGCGCTGATTGTCTCTAACCTTAAATGGGGAGGACCCTGTCGCGGCCACTACGTGTTTCCGGCAGGCCGATATCAAATCCTCCACAATTATTTATAAAAGGCGTATTGAAGGCATATCGTATTTCCCACACACGGTAGCACTGAGTGGCCTCGACAAGGTCCGCCCCCCGCACTTAACGCGTGAGACACTCAGCGGCCGCAGGCCAGCGGACGGGGCCGA
>Ga0129310_1000209_pt1 | contig 81063 bp, 53 predicted proteins | sample Go1ome_2_FD_94433 | JGI IMG/M metagenome (GOLD analysis project Ga0129310, IMG submission 94433) | Western lowland gorrila individual fecal microbial communities from Wisconsin, USA - Go1022A metagenome | ecosystem: Host-associated > Mammals > Digestive system > Large intestine > Fecal | place...
AAACGGTATTTGTGTTCTTTGCTGTTGTTGTTTTGTTTTTCTGTGGTGGAGTTCTTTGCGAGAATAAGATAAAAAACACAAGTGATTAATCATCTTTAAAACTAAAAATAAGATGAAAAAGAACATTTTGAAAGCAACTATAGTTGCAGCATTTGCTTTGATAGCAGGAATGAATATGCGTCATATTGCTGGAATGTAGTGGAAAAGGAAGATGGGAGTTTTGTGGATGTGGGATTCGGAAAAGACGGCACGAATGGTAACGATTCAGCGAATACATTGCCACGGCATGATATCTCGTTTGATTAGACGAGAGCCAAGGTAGCAGCCAAGGGAATATCCCACTAAAAAAGTAAGATATCTTCGTGGGCAAAGTAAGATATGTTCCCAGGCAAAGTAACACCGTTTACTTGGCCTACGAAGTCCACATACTTTTCTTTACAACAAAACAGACCTCACAGCCATCTCATACACCGGTGACGATCATTCCAATTAATTACGAGGGATTTCGTAAAATACAAGAGGAATTGGCCTCTTGCGATTAAGCTGACCGGGAAAGTTGCCAAAGAGGGGGAAATCCAATAAATGATAAAATCAGATGGAACAGGTTAGGCAGAGTAAGATAATGCTATGGTGAATTTTACGTCAAGGTACAACTAGGTAATATCCTTTGCTATTTCATGCAGTTGTAGGTGTTTCATCCGATGAAGGAATAATCAGATAGTATCCTTTGCTGTGTTCTGTTTCTATTTGGTATCCCGGGAAATCTTGGAGTGACCGACGTAAGGTATTGATATGTCCATTCATTCTGTTATTCATTGTATTATGATTCAATTTATCGTTTTTCGGCCAAAGTCTCAGAATAATTTCTTCTTTGGATGCGAAATGGTTGGGGCTGTCAATTAGCAGCTGCATAATCTTGAATCCCGAATCTGTAGTGACACATTCCTTATCGTCTATATATATTTTTTGTTCGCTTTTATCTGTTCTTATACCCTTTTGGATTGGTGGAGTGTCTTCCGTCACTATATTTGCTGTTCTCTTTTCGGCTTTTGCCTTTTTCTTCTTTTCTTTATAGGACGACAATAAGAGTGCCGTGGCTGCAAGGCAAAGAACTACATAGATTCCTATTTTTTTACTGGCGTGTTTCAATATCGTGATCAAACTGCAATTCGCCCAAGCCTGTACACTGGTTGTGTTTTTGGCATCCAACATGACAGACCTCGTAGTAATGGAGTTCGGAAAAGTGTATAGGTCTCCGCCAATCTGTTGTGGCTTCTTTTTCTGTTGGTAGATGATACCTGTTTGGCAAGGTATCCCTCTTTTGTTCAGTTCTTTATTGAATAAGGTGTTAAAGTCATTGGGGTTGATAGGGTGTATTTCGGCTAATATATACTGTATTGTCCATTGATCAGCCAAATATTCTTCTACACTGTCTCTAAATACGATGGTTTCCAGTCCGTTATCGCCAATTATTTTTGCATGTTTCACTTTTCTGCCCAGTGGCTTTTCTTTAGATTTCATTTTTTCGTTTTTCCGTCTATGAAAATCTATGGTGATGGTTTCTTTCAAAGCGTCTTGCATCTGTGCTTGGATGACTTCTTCGCCAGACTCCAATATGGCATCTCCAATAAAAAAGATGCTTATGGCTATTGCTAAAATAGTGGCTGCTATAGTGCTTTTCCTTGCGTTTGTCATTTTTGTCTAAAATTTGTTTTTTCAAAAGTATAAAAAAATATCGAATAATAGGCTTCTGATAATGATAAATGTGAGAAATTCATTAGAGTTCATTAGTAAGGGTACCCTTATTCATTAGAATTTCATTAGCTAATGAAATTCTAATGAATAATATTCTTCCTTTTCAGTTTTTGTTCCTTAATTTTGCGTCAATAAAATTAATTAGGAAATGAAAAAAACAGGAGTATTATTAATGGTCGCACTGGTTGCGACAGTGAGTATGTGGAGTGCTTTTCAGCACAAAAAAGTATCAGATGAATTACTGCTTAGTAATATAGAAGCTTTGGCTGGTAACGAATCTGCCTATGGAAACTGCTTTGGAGATGGTAATGTGCTCTGCTCCAATGGGATTAGAGTTGCTTATACATACAGTAATTTCCATTTGGAATAATCGTGCATGAGATACCTTTATCTATTGGCGGCACTTGCTCTTTTCTCTTCCTGCAAGGAATCTGAGAAAGAAAAAATCGCTCGTTTGGTTGAGGAATGGGAGGGGAAAGAAATTTTCTTTCCTTCCCGTTCCGTCTTTACCATTCAAGGGAAGGATACGGTGTCTTTTTCTTTATCGGATGCGGATTATAAGGTGGTGACTTATATTGATTCTGTGGGCTGTACCAGTTGCAAATTACAACTGCCTCGCTGGAAACAGTTTATGCAGGAAGTGGATTCAACGCTGAACCGTCCGGTTTCCTTTGCCTTTTATTTCCATCCGAAAGACATGACAGAACTTCGTTATATCACCCGTCGCGATGCATTCACTTATCCGGTTTGTTTCGATGAAAAGGACGATTTTAACCAATTGAACCACTTTCCGGATGAAATGACTTTCCAGACATTTTTATTAGATAAAGACAACAGGGTGATGGCTATAGGCAATCCTGTTCATAATCCGAAGGTGAAGGAACTTTATCTGAACGTATTGACAGGTAGTGAAGCTGTAAAAGCTGAAACACCGATGACGAAAGTCATCCAGGATGTGGAAAGTGTGGACTTCGGTTCATTTCCTCAGTCGGAGAAGCAGGAACGCAAGTTCACGCTGACCAATACGGGGCAGCGTATGCTGGTGATATACGATGTCATCACTTCCTGTGGGTGTACCAAGGTAAACTATAGTAAGGAGGGTATTCGTCCGGGAGAAAAAGCGGAGCTGACAGTGATTTATGAAGCGGAAAAGGCTGAACATTTCAGCAAGACGGTTACCATTTATTGCAATGCAGATAATTCCCCACTTCGTTTGAAGGTGACGGGGAATGCTGAATAAAGGATGAAGTATGAATCAATGGGAGTAAAAAGCGGATGGAAAGAAATTCATTTTCTTTGCCGAAAGTCGATTCTTTCCACCCTGCAGCTCTCTCCTAACAGAAAAAGGAGGTTAAGTCCGATGTAAAAGTAGTGTAAATAATCAGAATAAGCAAGCGGTATTTTTGTTTTTTCTGCGGTGGAGTTCTTTCCGAGAATAAGATGAAAACACGAATCATTAATCATCTTTAAAATTAGAAACAAGATGAAAAAGAATATTTTGAAAGCAACTTTGGTTGCTGCGTTTGCTTTGATTGCAGGATTTAATGTGTATAACGCTCAGAAATCGGATGTAATGTCTGATTTGGCATTGGCTAATGTGGAAGCGTTGGCAGATGGTGGAGAATGGGGTAGTACCACTTGCTATTGGATTGGTGACTATTATTCATGTCCACCTTGGGGTACCGGGGTTGCCTGTATCTGTTGGAATTGATAGATTGTTACGAAATAAACTGAATCATAATGAAAATTGTAAATTACCTTTTAGTTATAGGAATTCTGATTGTGGCATTATCTTGTTCTGACAGTCAGCCGAAAGACAAAGTTGTATTAACTGTTACGCAAGATTCTCTCCAGTTTATAATACCGGACGATGTAAAAGGGCCTATGCTTTTTGTTGAAACATTGGAGGATGACGGGAAAGCTTATCTTTCTTTTAAGAATGAAGTTGAACCGGAAATTTTATTTTATGAAATATCTTCTGGAAATTTAGTGAAAAGAGTGATGTATGGTGTGGAAGGAGATAATGCTATAACTGGAGGATTTATGGGGTATCGTGCCATTGATTTCGATCATATTTATATTCCTAGTATGTATATAACTACAATTTTTATTACTGATACTACAGGAACTATCAAAGATAAAATTAATTTTTCTCAAACGGATACAAATCAACCTTTAATACCCTTTATACCGGGATTATATGGAACTGTTGAAATTATTGACGGACAATTTTATATCTTGCAGACCGTAAATCCGATGTTGCGTGAAAAGGCGTTGGAGGACAGCCCTGTTTCTGTTGTAATTGATACAATGCAGCATGTTGTTCGTGCGTTGCCTATGAAATTTCCTCAGTTGATCACGTATGAGGATTTTGGTACTTCTGCAGGTAATGGAGAGGATTATTACCGTTGTTTTACAGGTGATAATTTTGTATATTCATTTTATTATAGTGAGTTGATGTATAAGGCTGATATCATGCATCAAAGTGTGACATCCTGTCCGGTGAAGAGCCGCTATATTGACAAAGTGGAGATTTTAAGAAACTCTTCGAATAATCAGAATGCTATATTGAAAAATAGGGCGGAACAAGCGAATTATGGTTCTGTATTGTATGATAAATATCGCAAGGTATATTATCGTGTGGCATATCCGGCAAGTACAATAGAGGAGAGTGATAATTATCTTAAAATTATCCGTTCAGGCAAAAAGAATTTTTCTATTATGATTTTAGATAAGGATTTGAATGTTATTGGTGAAACATTATTTCCTGATTATACTTTTAATCCTCATTTATGGTTTGTGCGTGAAGAGGGATTGTATATTTCAACGAATAATGAAATGAATCCTAATTATGACGAGAATCAGCTTGTTTTTAAGAGGGTGGAGTTAAAGGATGTTGAGTGATTGATTTTTTTGATCTGTCTTTTCCTTTATAAATTTGAATATATCTCTGTAGGAATAGTTGAGAGCAAAAAGCGGATGGAAAGAAATCCATTTTTTGCTGGAAGTAGATTCTTTCCACCCTGCGGCCTCTCCTCAAAAGAAAGGAGGTAAAGTCTGATACAAAAGTAATGTAAAAATCAGAATAAGCAAGCGGTAGTTTTGTTTTTTCTGCGGTGGAGTTCTTTCCGAGAATAAGATGAAAACACGAATCATTAATCATCTTTAAAACTATAAACAAGATGAAAAAGAATATTTTGAAAGCAACTATAGTTGCTGCGTTTGCTTTGATAGCAGGATTTAACGTGTATGACGTCCAGAAGTCAGATATAATGCCCGAATTAGCTTTGGCTAATGTGGAAGCATTAGCTAATCCTGAGGTTGAAATAGCTTTCTGTATCACGACTTCTAGCAGATGTAAAGGCATTGGTATAGAAGACGTTGAAGGATATAGACAATATTAATTGTTGATATGAGAATAGTGAAAATTTATTTCTATGAATATTTCACTATTCTTTCAAAGAATGTATTGAAATATATGAATATAAGAATATTGCTTTTGGGGGGACTGGTCTGTTTCTTTGGAGCTTGCAATAACAATGTGAAGCAGACAAAACAGGAAACAATTTTGTTTGAACCTTTGTCTGTAGATGGATTGATAATAGGACAAGCTTATGGAATGATGGTGGATGGTAAGAATTTGTTGATTGCTGATAGGATGGCTGATTCTTTATTTTACTGGGTGGATTTAGATTGTTTGACATATCGTGAAGTGGTTTCAAGAGGACAGGGTCCCAATGAATATCTTAGGTTTGATAATTTTTATTATTTGCAAGGACAACATGGTTTTTATGATAGCCGTCTATGGTGTTGCACGGATATTGATTTCTCGGACAAAGGACTGGTGTTAAAGAAAAGGAAAACTTTTTCGTCATTGAATTATAGCCTTGTACCTACATCATTTGAAACTTATATAGGAATAGGACCTTATGAACAGGGACGTTTTAAGATTCTTGATTCATTTGGAAAGGAAGTTTCTATGGCATGTGAACAACCTTATCGTGACAATGCGGAAAGAAATATTCCGGAATTAGCAAGAGCCATGGCTTATCAAGGCAATATATTAATTTCTCCTGACGGGAAGCGATTGGTACATGCCATTTTTATGACCCCTATGCTATCTTTTTATCAATTGTCAGCTGATTCAATATCGGAAATAAGAACTTTAGTGGATTGCTATCCTGCATATAAACCGGAATTGTCGGGAGATTCTTACGCTGCGGCTATGAGCAGACATAATAAATTGGGTTATATAAATATAGCTGTGACAAAAAAATATATATATGCATTGTATTCGGGGAAGACAACTGTTGAGCATGCTCTTTCCGCTTTTCATGGAAATGCTGTTAGGGTATATGATTGGGAGGGTAATTTTTTGAAAGAGTTTATATTTGATATAGATGTATCTTCGATTTGTGTGTCTGACGATAACACTATGCTTTACGCTGTAGGGCTGGTTGATGATTTTGAGTTGCTTTCGTGTAAAATAAAGGTCTGATAGTGCTTTTGCTAAAGGTATAAGTTGTTTGAGATGACTTGATTTTGATTTTTTAGGGGATATGAAACATTGTTGTATTAAATACTGGCTGTGGGGGATGATGCTTTTAGCTATTGCAGTCTCTTGTGCTCGCGATAAGGTTCTGAATTCCGTTTTGGAACAGGCTGGAAAAAACAAGGGGGAATTGGAGAACGTTCTGGTTCACTACGACAGTGTTCCTGAAAAAAGAAAAGCTGCCGAATTTTTAATAAAGAATATGCCCGGACGATATTCATTGCAGAGTCCTTTCTTGTTCCGTTATTATGAGTTGCTTGACAGCTTGCAGGGATTGGACTACATAGGGCATGATGAAATGATTGTCTTTTACGATTCTATATATAAACGACCGGAATGGAGAAGTTTGAAGCCTGTCTATGATATAGAATCCATTACCAGTCAATATCTTATTGCACATATTGACGCTGCTTTTGATGCTTGGAAATCTCCCTGGGCCAAAGATTTGACTTTTGAAGAATTTTGCGATTACTTGCTTCCTTATAGGGAGGATAATGAGGTATTGGAAAGCTGGATGAAGGATTATAAAGCAAAATATGAAAACATAGCTTATTCAGTAGGTTTTACTTCTATTGATAGTGTATATGACGTGATTGCAAACATGTTTGTAGGACATCGATATTTTACTCCTGAGTTTGTGCCTAGTGCCAAACCCTCTTCATTGCCCAAAATACGGATAGGAGCCTGTCGTATGTACACGGCACTGGCTACTTATCTTTTCAGAAGTATTGGCGTTCCGATTGTCAGCGAATTTACTCCCAATTGGTCTAATCACGCCATGGGGCATGAATGGACTACAATTATTGTGAAAGGTAAAAACTATCCCATCCAATTGGGAGACAAAGGTCCTTTAGGCTATCATATAAAGGGCTTTACTTATCGTCCTCCTAAAATTTACCGGACGACCTTTGGTAGCCATAAGGCATTGATAGAAGGTGAAACGGATGTTCCCCCTTTATTTAAAGATAAAAGGGTGATAGATGTTACCCATGAATATTTGCCTACTACCGTAATTGATTTGCCTAAATCATTTAAAGAATATGGTAATTACTGTTATGCTTATCTTTCGGTTTTTGATTTGATGAATTGGAAACCGGTGGCATTTGGAAGGCGGAAAGGGAAAACAATTCAATTTCAGAATATGGGATTGAATGCTGTTTATTTGCCGGTGTTTTATAAAATGGGGACTTATTATCCGGCCTATCATCCTGTAAGGGTAGACAAAGAAGGTGATTATCTATTTTTAAAACCCAACAAGGAGAAACTACGGAAAGTAATACTACGGAGAAAATTTATGGATAAAAGTCCTAAGCAGTGGGCGGATGCTATGGTAGGGGGCTATTTTGTGTTTAGCAAAGAGGCTTTGTTTGCGGATGGTGATACGCTGCGAATAGACAGCTTACATGAATATGCTTACCAAACAGTAGAGATAAAAGGCTTGTATAGGTATATGAAATATGTTCCTCCTGCTTTCACAAAAGGGAATATAGCGGAAATAGAAGTATATGATAAACTAGGAATAAAAGTGCAGGGTAAGGTGATAGGTAACTATACTCCCGGTTGGTTGGATAGGATGGTTACTATGCGCAGGGCTTTTGATGGTGATGCCTTGACTTTCACTTCTGCCGGACCGGAGCAGGAAGACGCATGGTTGGGACTGGACTTTGGAAAACAAGTAGAGGTGAATAAACTGGTATATCTTCCGCGTTCCGATGATAATTTTATAAAGGAAGGAGAATTGTACGAACTTTTTTACTGGGATAAGGAGTGGAGAAGCTTAGGACAGCAGACGGGCAGCAGGCAATTGCAATATCTTGAATATGATAATGTGCCGGATAATGCTTTGCTACTATTACGTAATGTGACGAAAGGAAAAGAAGAGCGGATATTTACGTATGAAGATGGAAAACAGATATGGTGGTAGGAACAAAGAATAAACTTTGATTTAATGAAGATAGCGAAACAAAATATGAGGTGTTTCAGTAAATTGGTTGATAGATTATTATCAATCTTATTGCTTCTTTGCGGACTGGTAGTCTTTTGGACTATCAGCCAAGTTACGGCTTTTGTTTCGTTTAGAATACCTTCAGATTCCATGGAACCGGCTTTACTGCCCGGGGATAATATCTTAGTTAACAAGTGGATAATGGGAGGACGGATATTTGATATTTGGGATGCTTCCGAGAAAAAGGATGTAAAGATATTCCGGTTGTCCGGTCTCGGAAAGGTGAAGCGCAATGATATATTGGTCTTTAATTTCCCTTATTCCGGTCGATGGGACAGCTTGGGACTGAATTTAAAGACTTATTATGTAAAGCGTTGTGTGGCTGTGCCGGGTGATACCTTTGAAATTAGAAATGCACACTATAAGGTGTATGGATATAAGGGAACTTTAGGGTGCGTAGCTTCACAGGACAGGCTGCAACAGATTCTGTCGGCAGGAGAGGAACGGAATTGGGGCATAGTGATGAGGGCTTACCCCAATGATAGTCTGGTGAATTGGACGATAAAGGAATTCGGTCCTTTTTATATTCCGACTAAAGGAAAAAGTGTGAAAATGAATACTATTAATCGGATATTGTATAAGAATGCGATAGAGTGGGAGCAGAAAAAGAAATTGGTGCAGCAGGGAGACGTTTTTCTGTTGAACGATAGTGTCATACAGGAATATCAGTTTAAAGAAGATTACTATTTTGTGGCAGGTGACAAAGTGATGAATTCCAAAGATTCCCGTTATTGGGGATTGTTACCCGAAAAGTTTATTGTGGGAAAAGCGACATTGATATGGAAGTCCGTTGATTTGAATATAGATGAGATTCGTTGGAACAGGGTATTTAAAAGAATAGAATAATAGTAAGAAGCCAGATGAAATATTGTATAGTCAGCATCATGATAATTTGCTCTTTCTTCCTTTGGGTAAGTTGTACAGATAGGGCGTTGGAAACCTCTTTGAAGTTGAGTGGTGAAAATCGTGCGGAGTTAGAGTGTGTACTTTTACACTACAAAGACAGTGAGCTATATGAATTTTTTTACTGGGATAGAGAGTGGAAAAGTTTAGGAAGGCAGGTCGGTAGCAGGCAATTACAGTATTTGGAATATGATAATGTTCCTGATAATGCTTTATTGCTTTTGCGCAATCTGACAAAAGGAAAAGAAGAGTGGATTTTTACATACGAAGATGGGAAATAAGTTTGGTGGTAAAGTTATGAAAAGTGGAAATCCGATAGGCAAAATGACAGGCTTGTGCATGATAGGTATAATCTTTTTCACCATTTCATGCAATTCTAACTCACGTTTGGAACATACATTGGAACAAGCGGGAGAAAGAAGAGCAGAGTTGGAAAAGGTATTATCCCATTATGAAAGTGACTCTTTGAAAAAGCAGGCGGCAGAGTTTTTAATTAGTAATTTGGTAGGGAATGTCGCCTATGATACTACTTTACTGTATAAATACCGTCCGGTTTTGCTCCATTATGATTCCTTAAAGAAAGTGGAGAAGAGTCTGCATATTAACGCAAAAGATTCATTGAACAAAGAGTGGAGAAAAATTCTTCAATATAATGATCCACGTATCGATATTTATTCACGGTTGGTTTCAGATCTTAGTATTGTATCGGCAGACTATTTGATTGGAAATATAGATCTGGCCTTTCAAAGTTGGGAACGATGCTTGTATAAGGACAGTATTCCATTTAATATTTTTCTGAAATATGTATTACCTTATCGAAGAAATAACGGATATGTGGTAGAGAAATGGCGTAATTATTTCATTTCCCGATATGAAGATTATATGCTACAATATTCTTCTCCTCATGAGTTGGTTGACTCGCTTTTGGAGCAATTTAATGATTATCAAGTGGAGTGGTCGGATATAAGTACTTACCCTTATGTTTGTTTGCAAGATTATCATTTATCCAAGATGTCAAGGTGCCCTGCGCGTTGTTGGTTTAATTCCATGTTGTTGTCAGCTTTGGGGGTTCCTTGCACTATCGACTTTGTACCGGCTTGGGGAAATCGTAACAGCAGCCATGAATGGAATGCCATTGTAGTAAACGGAAAGACATATCCATTCGAAGCTACGGGGGGACGCGGAAAATGGAAAGCAGGTAAGGTATACAATAATGTCTGGGTAGATGAATATTGGATGAAATCACGTCTGCCTAAAGTTTTCCGATATAGTTATGAGACGATGATACAGGGACCTTCTTCCGGAAAAGGTTGTAATGCAGCCAATACTCCGGTATTTTTCCGGAATACGAAGTATGAAGATGTATCGGATGCCTATTTTGTAACATCTGATATTCATATTCCTATAAAAAAAGGGATAAAACTTGAAGGAGTGGAATATGCTTATCTGTGTGTGTTCAACGAAGATGTATGGAAACCTGTGTTTTGGGGAGAGGTCGGAATATCCGATGTCTCTTTCTGTAAAATGGGACGTGATATGGTTTATTTACCTGTCTTTTATAAAGATGGAAAGTCCATTCCGTTCAATGATCCTTTCATTCTTCAAGCTGATGGTAGCATTCTTTTCTTAAAGGCTGATGCACAAAGAACGGAGTCTGTTGCACTGAAACGTAAATATTATGCTCGGCCTGACATTGGATTTTGGTGTGAATGGAACAAAGGTGCTAAATTTGAAATTTCACAAGACCGTGCCTTTCATCAGTCACAGATTGTGTTTACTGTTCCGGAATGTGAATCCAGACCTAATGTATGGCAGTTGGATACGTCAGTGAAATGCCGGTATATCAGATATGTATTTCCGGAAGATAAAGACGTGCTTGCGGAATTGTCTTTTTATGGAAAAAGCGAAGGGAAAGAGCAGTTACAGAGGTTAACGGGAGTACCTTTTTCTTCAGATGAAAGCAGAATGAAAACGCTGAGTAAATTATTTGATAATGATATATTGACATTTGCGGATTTAAATCCTTATCTTTCGGAAAAAGACAGCATCGGTTGGGTGGGTGTTGATTTCGGCAAAGAAGTGGAGGTCAGTGCTTTAGGTGTTTGCCCACGGAATGATAAGAATAATGTGATTCAGGGAATGGCCTATGAGTTATTCTATTGGGGCGGTTCTTGGATTTCATTAGGCAAAAAAATGGCAACCGATTATTTATTGAATTATGATAATGTTCCCTCTAATGCTTTATTGCTTCTGAAGTGTACCACGGAAGGAAAGGAAAATCGTATTTTTACTTGGGAAGATAACAAACAACGATGGTGGTAGAAATTAAAAATAGATGGATAGGCTATAGTGTGATGCTAGTACAAGCTATATTGATTGCGGTATGTCTTAGTGCGGTGTGCTATAATGTCAGTTCATTGCCATCCGGTATTTTGGATGGACAGTGGAAATGGTTGTATGGTTGTGGAATTTGGTTTACTATGGGAATGGTAATATACATTATCCTTTTCCCGAAAGCAATAAAGCAATATTTTGCTGTAACTACTTCGTGGATTTTTATTTTATATGGTTTTATGGAAGCCGTTTGGGGCATCCGCCAGGTGTATGGCTTTACCTATTCCAACCATTCCCTCTATACCTTGACCGGTTCATTCTATAATCCTGGTCCTTATTCAGGCTACCTTGCCATGATATTTCCTGTTTGTCTGCACGAATGGTTAAAGCGGAAAGAGTCTAAGAAAACCATACCTTACTATATGGCTGTGGCTGGAATGTTATTGATTCTTTGTGTATTGCCTGCCGGAATGAGCCGCTCGGCATGGATAGCCGCAGCGGTCTCTTCCGTTTATGTTTGTGGTATGCACTATAGGATGGAAATTCAGCATTATATCAGGCATTATCGTAAGCAGGCAGTGTCTTTTGCCATAGTAATCTTTATTTTGGTCGGTATAGCATTGGGTGGCATTTATCAAATGAAAAAGGATTCGGCAGACGGCCGTCTGTTTATGTGGAAAATTGCTGCTCATACTGTCAGTGAGAATCCGTGGGCAGGATGCGGATGGAACAGTGTTCCGGCTGCTTATGGACAGGCGCAGGAGGATTATTTTGCCACCGGAGATTATACGGTGACAGAGGAGCTTGTGGCAGGCGCCCCGGAATATGTTTTTAATGAATATCTGCAAGTAGCCATTGCGTGGGGAGTGCCTGTGCTTTGCTTCGGGCTGCTGATAATGGGAGGAAGCATGTACATAGGTCATAAACAAGGTATTTATGGGCTATGCGGTGCATTGCTTTCTTTAATGGTATTTGCATTCTCTTCTTATCCTTTGCAATTTCCGGCTTTTGTTTCAGCCTTAGTGATATTGGTGCTGGCTTGTGGTATCCGGGTTCTGCCTTTAGAGAAAGGCTGGTTTCGCCTTTTGTTTACTATCTTATTGTTAGTTGGAAGCTATGGTTGTTTCTATAACTATCAGCAGAAAAGCAAAGCGGTGTCAGCTTGTAAACAATGGACTAAAAGCCGTATGTTTTACCAGTCGGGAGCTTATCGGCAAGCGGTGGAATGTTATGCAGAGATTCAGAAAGAAATGGTGGGGAATGCCCGTTTTATGTTCGAATATGGTCATGCTTTGCATAAATTACATGAACCGGAACTGTCGAACAGGGTACTGAAGGAGGCGTTGAAAGTGAGTGGTGACCCTATGATACTGAATGTGATAGGGAAGAATGAACAGGAAATGAAGCACTATGCCAGTGCGGAACAGTGGTTTATGCGTGCTGTTCATCGGCTGCCCGGACGGATTTATCCTTATTATCTGTTGGCTAATCTATATGCGGAACCGGAGTTTTACCGACGCGACAAATTGGAACGGATGGTGAGGACGGTCCTGGGGAAAGAACCGAAAGTTCAATCGACTGCTATCAAGCAGATGAGGCGGAAAGCACGGGAATTATTAAAAAATAGTGATAACTAAAAGGACTTTTTGATTAAGAGCCTCTTTTTAAAAAAGAAAGGAGATGAATATGAAATAGAGAAGGAGGAAATATCAGAATAAATAGATAAATTGTTTGTTTTTTCTGCGGTGAGTGGCTTTCCGAAAAAAAGTAGAACTAAGAATATAATTATATAATAAAGAGAAAAATGAAAAAAATAAAATTAGCTTGTATTGCTGTATTTGCTATGTTTACAGGGTACAATATATACAATTCTCAAAAGTCTGATATTTTATCTGATTTGTATTTGGATGACATTGAAGCAGAAGCTCATACGATTGGATGTGAATCATCCTCAGGTAGTGTCCTTTATTATTGCATAGATTGGAGTGTTGTGACAATTTGTAATTGTGCAACATCTCATTCAGGACATGCAAAGAGTTCATGTCCTAATACTATGTGTTAATTATGAATGGAATAGGGGTTGAATTATTGAATAGAGTATTCAACTCCTATTCAAAGAAAAAGATTAGTGTATGAAAAGGAAAATTATATATATTATTTGTCTTTGTATAGCTGTGAATTTGTTTTCTTGTTCGTCTCCGAAGGATGTTCATTTGGTATTTGATCAACATATTGATTTAACTTTTGAAAGTTTGGAAGCGGATGATTTGTTTTTTAAACCTCTTTGTATAGAGGCTTTTGACTCTTTGTTATTGGTATGTGATCCTACAGAACAAGGTCTTTATGCATTATATAATTTAAATACAAATAAGATTGTTTGTAAGGGAGGTATAAAGGGAAGTGGCCCGAATGATTTGATCGCCACCTGTATTGTAGATAAGATAAATAATGATTGTTTCCAAGTTGTAGATGTTTCAAATAGAAAGATTTTGTTTTTTAATGTAACCAATATAATGAAAACAAAAGACTTTGTTCCGTACGATAACATTCCTTTTAATTTAGTGGGAGATGCGGGAAAAGCTATGCAGGTTTTATATCAGGCGGATGATTCAGTTTATGTTGGATTGGGAACAACAGATGAAGGGAAATACTTGGTTTATAATCGTGATACGTGTAAATATTGGGGAACTTATCCAGAAAAGGAAAAAGTACAAATAGATCCATATTGGGTTCACCAAGGTGTCTGTCATATTGATAGAGAAAGAAAGTTGATATTATACCATAGCCCTTTTGGCTTATATTATGAACTATTATCACTTGATGGAGATAAGTTAATTCCGTTGTTTACTGAATTTTTTTCACATTCTTATAGAGAAGCAGGAAATGAATGTATAATTACAGATGAAACCTCTTGTGGTATAAACCATGCAGAGATAACGAAAGATGGAGTCTTTTTATTATTTTCGGGACGTACGATGAAAGATTCACCTAAAATGTTTTTTTATTGTAGAAAAATTCTATTTGTAGGGTTAAATGGTGAACATAAAATAGAATATCAATTAGATAGAGATATAGCAATGATGGCAATAGATGAATCAAGACGTAAGATCTATGTTATTTCAGTGAATCCAGAAACATTTGAATTGGAATTGGGTTTTTATAAATATTAACAAAAATGAAAAAAATAAGTATAATACTGATTTGTTCTCTTTTAACAATAGTTTCATGCATCAATAAAAAAGAAGATGCCGGGGAGAAGATTCGTTCTAGCTTTTTGAAAAGAAAAGATAATATAGTGTTGCCAGATTCTTTGCCTAATTGGGTAAATGGCGAATTGTATATTGCCAAAATTTTGCCAACTGATATTGCTTTGATACATACATTAGATATTACATGTGATGGTTGTGTTAGAATATTAGAAAATCTAATAGGGTATTTTAGAAAGATAGAAGAAATATATGGAGTGAAAATTATTATTATTGCGTCAAGTGCTTATATGGATGAGAGAATAAAAAATGAATTGGTTGGCTATCCTTATCCAATTATATTAGATGAATTTGAGAGTTTTAAGCTAAAGAATAAGATAATACGTGATGATATTTTATGCTCTTTTCTTATCAAAGATTCTAAAGTTATAGAAGTTGGTGATTTGAAGGATGTCTCTTTTCAAAATGAGGTTGAGAATTTATTAAAACTAAAAAAAGTACCCGAAAATTAGTTTATTAGAAATAAAAGGTTTTTATTTGTTACAGATATCACAAAACATGACCATGAAACTACACATAGTATTCGTATCGGGCTTATTAGTAGCCGTTTCTTTCACTGCATGTTCAGGGGAAAAAAAGGAAACAATGGAAAAAGAGGGAGTGGAGACAGTACTTCCTTCTTTACCCAATGAAGTGACGGTGATGCCGTTGAAAAAGCAGGTCTTCAATCATGAATTAATCAGTAACGGGAAAGTGACGGCCCGGGATTATGCCGATTTGTATTTCCGCACGTCGGAAGTGGTGGCAAACATCTGGGTAAAGAACGGGGAGATGGTGCGGAAAGGGCAGAAGATAGCCCAACTGGACTTGTTTAAGTTGAACAATACGCTGGTGCAGAATAAAAACAGCTTGGCGCAAGCTACCTTGGAGATGCAGGATGTATTGATAGGACAGGGCTATGCTCCCGATAACCTGAAGGCGGTACCTGCCGATGTGCTGGAACTGGCCAAGGTAAAAAGTGGGTACGAACAGAGCAAGGCTCAGTACGAATCTGCCCGATATGATATGGAACAAGCTACATTGACGGCTCCTTTCGACGGAGTGATTGCCAACCTTTTTGAAAAGAAATATAATATGTCCAAGACTTCCGGAGCTTTCTGCCGGGTAATCCATACAGGCAATATGGAGGTGGATTTCACCGTACTGGAAAATGAACTGCCATTGCTGAAGGTAGGGGATAAGGTGGAGATCACTCCGTACGCTTCGGCGGCAGGGGTGCGGCAGGGAAGTATCAGCGAGATTAATCCGCTGGTGGACGAGAATGGAATGGTACGGGTAAAGGCGCGGGTGAACGGTAGTAATAAATTGTTCGACGGCATGAATGTGAGGGTGAGCGTGAAACGCTCTGTAGGCGAGCAACTGGTTATTCCCAAAACGGCCGTTGTGCTGCGTTCCGGCAAACAGGTGGTGTTTACACTGAAAGAGGGGAAAGCCATGTGGAACTATGTGCATACGGGATTGGAGAATATGGAGGAATATACTGTCACAGACGGACTGGAAGAAGGCATGGAGGTGATAACTACCGGAAATGTGAACCTGGCTCACGAAGCCCCGGTGAAGGTCATTAAAAATTAGAAGGTATGGTTAAGTTCTTATTGCAACGCCCCATTGCGGTGCTGATGGCCTTTACCGCCTGCTTTATTGTGGGGTTGGTGACCTACTTTTCGCTGCCTGTTTCTTTGCTGCCCGATATTGCCATACCGCAGATTACCATACAGGTGACGGGCGAGAACTCATCGGCACGCGAACTGGAGAATACGGTGGTGACCCCTGTGCGCAGGCAGCTGCTGCAAGTGGCCGGACTGAAAGAGATAAAAAGTGAGACCCGTGACGGAGCAGGCGTGATTCGGCTGGAGTTTGATTTTGGTGTAAATACCGATTTGGCGTTTATAGAGGTAAACGAGAAGATAGACGCTGCTATGAACAGTCTTCCTAAGGAAGTGACACGCCCCAAGGCCATCAAGGCAAGTGCGACGGACATTCCTGTACTCTATGTCAATATGACCTTGAAAAACGACGGTGCTTATCAGGAAACCAACGAGCGGCAATTCCTGGAATTGTGCGAACTGGCGGAAAATGTGGTGAAACGCCGTATCGAACAGTTACCCGAAGTGGCCATGGCGGATATAACCGGAGTGCCCGGACGACTTTTGCAAATACTTCCGGATAAAGATAAACTGGCCATGACGGGCATTAGTGTGGAGGATATAGAGAACGCGCTCTCCGCCAATAATGTGGAACCGGGAAGCATGTTGGTGAGGGATGGCTATTATGAATATAATATCCGCATAGCCACTTTGCTCCGTACACCGGAGGATGTAAGGAATATCTATATCCGTAAAGGGGAACGCATTATGCAGTTGAAGGAACTCTGCAAAGTAGATATTGTTTCGCAAAAAGAAATGGGACGTTCCGTTGCCGGAGGAAAAAGGGCGGTGACGCTGGCCATTATCAAGCAGAGCGATGAGAATATGGATGCCATGAAAGAGAAGCTGAAGGAGACAACCGATTATTTTGCTTCTCTGTATCCGGATATTGAATTCAGTGTAAGCCGTAACCAGACGGAATTGCTGGACTACACCATTTCAAATCTACAGCAAAACCTTTCTTTGGGCTTTTTATTTATCTTTATTGTGGCCGTGTTGTTTCTGGGTGATGTCCGTTCGCCGCTGATTATCGGTATCAGCATGGTCACTTCGATTGTTATCACGTTCTTTTTCTTTTATTTCTGCCATGTGTCGTTGAATGTGATATCGTTGTCGGGCTTGATCCTGGCGGTGGGTATGATGATAGACAGCGCCATTATTGTTACGGAGAATATTTCGCAGTATCGTGAACGGGGATATTCGCTGAAACGCTCTTGTGCCGCGGGTACGACCGAGATGATCACACCGATGCTCAGTTCGTCGCTTACTACTATCGCGGTATTTGTGCCTCTGATCTTTATGAGCGGCATAGCCGGAGCGATCTTTATGGATCAGGCTTTCTCTATAACAGTGGGGCTGATGGTGTCCTATGTTACAGGCATCATGTTACTGCCCGTATTGTATCTGTTGTTCTATAAGGCGGGTATCCGCAGCAAAGGGTTGCTTTCCAGACGCTTTGACAATCTGTTGAAAAATGAGTGGCTGGAGAACTTTTACGACAAGGGTATTGACTGGGTGTTCTCGCACAAGAAACTTTGTATGGCAGGTACACTGGCCACCCTTCCGCTGTGTGTGTATCTTTTTTATGTAATGGGAAAGGAGCGCATGCCGCAGATTGACCAGAATGAACTGGTGGCAAGGATAGAGTGGAATGAGAATATCCATGTGGACGAGAACAACCGCCGGGTGGATGGATTGATGAAACGGGTGGACGACAAGGTGGTGGAGCATACGGCCTATGTGGGTATGCAGGATTATATATTGAACGGGGGCAGCGAACTTTCATCTACCGAGGCGGAACTGTATTTCAAAACGGAAGAACCGTCCGGAATCTCTCCGTTGCAGGAATCATTGGAGAAGGAGATAAGGGAGAAGTATCCGCTGGCGGTGGTTACTTTCTCGCCTCCCGAGACCATCTTTGAAAAGTTGTTTGTGACAGGAGAGGCGGATGTGGTGGCGGAGCTTCATACGGCGGACAAGTCGAAAGCGCCGGAAGCGGAACATCTGCAACGGCTGGAAAAGGAGATTACGCAGGTGACGGGCTGTGCTCCGGCAGGCATCGCTTTCAGAAATCAGATGAATTTGATTGTGGATAAGGAAAAACTGCTGTTGTATAATGTATCATACGATGAACTGACACGGGTGCTTCGCACGGCTTTTAAGGAGAACAGGGTTTCTACTTTACGCTCTTACCAGCAATATCTGCCTATCGGTATTGCCGGCGAGGAAAAAAGTGTAAACCGCGTATTAAGTGAGACGTTGGTAAAGACGAGGGCGGACGCTGACGGAGAGGTGAATCATATTCCTTTGAACGACCTGGTGACGGTGGTGCCTGCCGAGGATTTGAAAAGTATCACAGCGGGAAAGAACGGGGAGTATATTCCTTTGAGTTTTTATGATGTGAAGGGGGCTCCGGAATTGATGCGGAAGGTAAAAAAGGCGGTTGATGAAGATAAAGAGTGGGAAGTGGATTTCTCGGGCAGTTTCTTTTCAAATGAGAAGATGATGGGGGAACTGACCGTTATTCTTTTTGTTTCTGTGCTGCTGATGTATTTTATTCTCTGTGCACAGTTCGAGAGTTTCCTGCAACCGCTGATCGTCTTGATGGAAATTCCTGTGGATACGGCTTTTGCTTTGCTGGCGTTATGGATTTTCGGCCATACGCTGAACCTGATGTCCGCCATAGGTATTATCGTGACGTGTGGTATTGTGGTGAATGACTCTATTTTGAAGCTGGATGCTATCAACGAACTGCGGAAAACGGGCGTCCCTCTGGTGGAGGCCATCCATACGGCGGGCAGACGAAGGTTGAGGGCGATTATCATGACTTCGCTGACAACCATCTTCGCAATGGTACCGCTGCTGTTTACTTCGGATATGGGGTCGGAGATGCAGAAACCTTTGTCTATTGCCATGATCGGGTCCATGCTGGTGGGCACATTGGTCAGCTTGTTTGTCATTCCTTTGATTTATTGGTTTATTTATAGAAAACATGATAAGAATGAAGTGCATTAATAATATATGGATAGTGGGGTGTATGCTGTTGTCTCTCGGAGCAAAGGCCCAGCAGGTGGTGAAACTGGACTTGCAACGCACGATAGAGATTGCGAATGACAGTTCCTTGTCCGCTTTCAGATATCAGAACCTGTATTTGTCCGGATATTGGGAATACCGTACGTACAAAGCGAACCGTCTGCCGAGCCTGACACTGGACCTGACTCCGGCTAAATATTATCGTTACATCACCCAGCGTTATGATTCGAACGAGGATATGGACGTGTATCGTGAACAGCAGATGTTCAGCGCGTCGGGCGGACTGAGTATCAAACAGAATCTGGACTGGACGGGCGGTACGTTCTACATTGACTCGGAACTGGACTTTATGCGTAACTTCGGTGATTCGAAATCGACTCAGTATTCCACCATTCCCGTGCGTGTGGGCTATCAGCAGAGCCTGCTGGGATACAATGCTTTCCGTTGGGACCGGAAAATAGAGCCGCTGAAGTATGAAAAGGTGAAGAAGCAATTCATCTATAACACGGAAAAGGTGTCGGAAGAAGCGGTGACTTATTTCTTCGCACTGGCCATGGCGCAGGCCGATTACCGGCTGGCAGAGGAGAATGTGGCGTCCAGTGATACCCTTTACAGCATCGGACAGCAGCGTCACAAGATAGCGGCCATATCGCGTGCCGATTTGCTGACCTTGCAGCTGGACAAAGTGAATGCGCACAATACGTTGCAGAATGCGCGGATAGCCTTGAAACGTGCGATGTTCTCATTGGCTTCCTTTCTGAATCTGGACAAGAATACCGTGATTGAACTGGATATACCGGGACGTCCCACTGGAAAGATGATTCCGGTAGATGACGCCTTGATGCGGGCCAAAGAGAATAACCCTACTTTCCTGGAACAACGGCAGAATGTGCTGGAAGCGGAACAGAATGTGGACAAGACAAAGAAGGAGTCCCGGTTCAATGCCAGCTTTAATGCCAGTGTGGGGTTTAACCAGGTGGCGGGTAAGCTGGGAGACGCTTACAGGCATCCTCTGCAACAGGACTTGGTGTCTGTCAGTGTCTCTATTCCCTTGATTGACTGGGGAGTAAGGAAAGGGAAGTATAATATGGCGAGGAATAACCTGAATGTGGTGAAGATTGCTGCCCGGCAGGAGGAACTGAGTGTGGAGGAAGAGGTGATTATGACGGTGAATGATTTCAATATCCAGCAAAACCTGATTATGAGTGCGGAGGAGGCTTTGGATCTTGCCGTAATGGCATACGAGCAGACCCGACAGCGTTTCATTATCGGAAAGGCGGATGTGAACAGTCTGACTCTTTCGCTGAACCGGCAGCAGGAGGCACAGAAAAATTATATTTCGGCTTTGCAGAATTACTGGCTGAACTATTATAAGATACGCAAACTGACACTGCATGATTTCGATTCGGGCTTTTCTTTGTCGGATAGGTTTGATTTTAATACAGGAATTTATCAATGAGCAATCTGCGCAATCTGTCTTCGTTTACCTTGATCGTGATATTTGTCTGTCTGTCACTGATCGGGGGGGTATTGGTACCGTTGCTGCCGGTGAAACTGGCACCGTCGCGTACCTTGCCCGGACTGACTGTCTCTTTCAGTATGCCCGGCAACTCGTCGCGGGTGATTGAGGCGGAGGTGACCAGCAAACTGGAAGCGATGATGGCCAGGGTGAAGGGGATCAGGAAGGTGAACTCTACTTCGGATAACGGCAGAGGCTCTATAACGCTGGAACTGGACAAGCATGCGGATATTGATGCTACACGCTTTGAGGTCTCAACGCTTATCAGGCAGACTTGGCCGCAACTGCCGGAAGGTGTGAGTTATCCGCAAATCAGTACACGCCGCTCGGACGACAAGGCTGCCAGACCTTTTATTACCTATACACTGAATGCTCCCGCCAATCCGATTCTGATTCAACGGTATGCGGAAGAGAATATCAAGCCGGTATTGGGACAATTGAAGGGGATTTATAAAGTGGAACTGAACGGGGCGACACCCATGGAGTGGCAGCTGGAATATGACAGTGAACAACTTTCGCGCTTGGGAATCACATTGTCTGCCGTGCAACAGGCTATTAACAGGCATTATGAAAAGGAGTTCCTGGGAGTATGCTCCATTGAAAAGGGGGCTGGCGGCAAAGAGTGGATAAGGCTGGTACGTACATCTACTGAGAAGGAGATGGAGTTTGCACCCGGAGCCATACAGTTGCAGGCGGAGGATGGAACAATGGTTACGCTGGAAAAACTGATAAAGGTGAAGCATGTGGAGGAACGTCCGCAGAGCTATTACCGGATAAACGGACTGAATTCTATTTATCTGTATGTCACTGCCGAGGAAACTGCTAATCAATTAAAATTGAGTGATGAGGTGAAACGCCTTATGGGCGGGCTGCAACAGAAGATGCCTGCAGGGTATGAGGTGCACATCGGTTATGATGCCACTGAGTATATTCAGAAAGAACTGGATAAGATTTATTTCCGTACCGGACTGACTGTGTTGATTCTGTTGTTGTTCGTGGCGTTGATTACACGGAATCTGCGTTATCTGCTCCTGATTGTGACCAGTCTGGTGGTTAATATATCTGTTGCTGTCATCTTTTATTATACATTCGGCTTGGAAATGCAGCTTTATTCATTGGCGGGCATTACTATTTCCTTGAATTTGGTGATAGATAATACGATCGTGATGACGGATCATATTCTGCACAGGCGTAACCTGAAGGCGTTTGTCTCTGTACTGGCGGCTACGCTGACTACTATCGGGGCGTTGGTCATCATCTTCTTTCTGGATGAGAAGATACGGCTGAACTTGCAGGATTTTGCGGCGGTGGTCATTATCAATCTGGCGGTTTCCCTGTTTGTGGCGCTGTTCTTTGTCCCGTCACTGATTGACAAAATAGGGTTGGAGAAGAAAAAAAGGAAGAAAAAGGGGGCAACGCGTTTCTTGGGAGCTGTCTTACCGCAAAGGTTATGCCCGAGGCCTACTTGGGCGAAACGGCTGGCAGTCTGTTTTACCCGTTTCTATCAGGGGCTGATTTACTACTTATGCCGGTTCAGGGTGATGGCTTGCTTGTTATTGCTGTTGGGATTTGGCTTGCCTGTATTTATGTTGCCCGAGAAAATAGAGGGGGAAGGAAAATGGGCGGAGTATTATAATAAGGTGTTTGATAACTCCACTTATAAGGATAAGGTGAGACCGGTTGTCAACAAGGCTTTAGGCGGCAGTCTCCGTCTTTTTGCGGAGAAAGTATATGAAGGAAGTTATTTTAACCGTGATGAAGGTGAGGTGGTGCTTTCTGCTTATGCTACTTTGCCCAACGGCAGTACGTTGGAACAGATGAATGTCTTGATAAAGAAGATGGAGACCTATTTGAGCGATTTCAAGGAGATAAGGCAGTTTCAGACATACGTCTATAATGCGCGTCAGGCCAATATCCAAATTTACTTTACCAAAGAGAATCAGCGGAGCGGGTTTCCCTATACATTGAAGGCCGGTATCATCAGTAAGGCACTGACCTTGGGGGGAGGAAGCTGGAGTGTGTATGGTTTGCAGGATCAGGGATTCAGCAATGATGTGCGCGAGAGTGCCGGCAGTTTCCGGGTGAAGCTATACGGATATAATTATGACGAGCTTTCTTTTTGGGCGGAACAGCTGAAAGAGAAGTTGTTGTTGCACCGCCGTATCAAGGAGGTTACGGTCAACTCGGAGTTCTCCTGGTGGAAGGATGATTATAGTGAGTTTTATCTGGATCTGGACAGACAGAGGATGGCGAAGGAGCATATTACGGCTACGCAGCTTTTTACCGCTTTGCGTCCGATATTCGGACGGGACATTTATTGTGGTAACGTGTTGTTTGACAATCAGACGGAACAGTTGAAACTTTCATCGCTCCAGGGGCAGCAGTATGATGTGTGGGGATTAGTGAATATACCGTTTGTTGTCAACGGACATTCTTATAAACTGGCCGATTTCGCTACCGTTCAGAAAGGGCAGTCGCCCCAGAAGGTGGCTAAAGAAAACCAGCAATACCGGCTTTGCCTGCAATATGAGTATATCGGATCGTCCGAACAGGGGAAAAAGCTGTTGAAGAAGGACTTGGAAGAATTTAACAAGGTGTTGCCTATGGGATATACTGCCGAGAATGATCAGGACTACTGGTCATGGAACAAGAAGGATAACAAGCAATATGCGTTGCTGCTGATTGTAATCGCCATCATTTTCTTCACAACAAGTATTTTGTTTAATTCCTTGAAGCAACCGTTGGCTATCATTTTTGTTATTCCGATATCCTACATCGGTGTATTCCTTACGTTCTATCTTTTCGGGTTGAACTTTGACCAGGGAGGATTTGCTTCCTTTGTGTTGCTTTGCGGCATCACGGTGAATGCCAGCATCTATATCCTGAATGAATATAATGCGATAAGGAAAAGATATCCTTTGCTGTTGCCGGTGCGTGCCTTCACCAAAGCATGGAATTCGAAGATTCTGCCTATATTCCTGACAGTCGTTTCCACTATACTGGGCTTTATTCCTTTTATGGTGGGAGATGGGAAAGAGGCCTTTTGGTTTCCTCTGGCGGCAGGTACTATAGGCGGGCTGGTGATGTCCATACTCGGCATATTTTTGTTTCTGCCCATATTCTCACTGAAGAAACAAAAAAGATAATGAAGGATTTGTTTTTCTTTCTCGATAGAAGTATTTACTTTTGTTGTTGCAAAGAACATTAAATAAATATTATCTAATACTCGCTAATCATGTTGACTCAGATTATTAACGGCAAAATTTTTACTCCGCAAGGCTGGCTGGATGAAGGCTCTGTACTGATACGGGATAATAAGATATTGGAAGTGACTAATTGTGACCTGGCGCTGATCGGTGCGAAACAGGTTGACGCCAAGGGAATGTACATTGTACCCGGATACGTGTGTATGCATGCCCATGGTGGCGGGGGACACGATTTCAACGAATGTACGGAGGAGGCGTTCCGCGCAGCTATAAAAGCGCATCAGAAACACGGGGCGACCAGTATTTTCCCTACTTTGTCTTCGTCTCCTTTTTCAGAAATCCGCAAGGCGGTAACGGTATGTGAAACCTTGATGAACGAAGAGGACAGTCCGGTGCTGGGACTGCATGTCGAAGGACCGTATCTGAATCCGAAAAGGGCAGGTGAGCAGTTCGCCGGGAAACTGAAAAATCCGGATAAGGAGGAATATACTTCTTTATTGGAAAGTACTGACTGCATCAAGCGCTGGGATGCCTCGCCTGAACTGCCGGATGCTTTGGAGTTTGCCCGTTATTTGAAATCAAAAGGAATATTGGTGGCCGTATCACATACGGAATCGGAATACGAGGGGATAAAAGCTGCCTTTGAAGCCGGATTCACCCATACGGCTCACTTCTATAACGGTATGCCGGGATTCCATAAATGCCGTGAATATAAATACGAAGGAACTGTGGAAAGTGTTTATCTGACAGACGGAATGACCATCGAGCTGATAGCCGACGGTATCCATCTGCCTGCCACTATTCTCCGGCTGGCCTATAAACTGAAGGGAGTGGAAAAGACTTGCCTGGTTACGGACGCGCTGGCATACGCCGCCGCTGATGGAAAGGAAATGACAGATCCTAATGTGATTATAGAGGATGGTGTGTGCAAAATGGCCGACCATTCTTCATTGGCAGGCAGTATAGCCACCATGGATGTATTGGTACGCACCATGGTGAAGGCGGGTATTCCGCTGGCTGATGCCGTGCGGATGGCTTCCGAGACTCCGGCGCGCATCATGGGAGTAGACCACCGGAAGGGGGCGTTGCAGAAAGACATGGATGCCGATGTGCTGATTCTGGACAGAGAGCTGAATATCCGGGCGGCTTGGGCTATGGGCCGGTTGGTAGAAGATACGAATACTTTATTCTAAAGAAAAAGACAACAGGAGCATAAAAGTCTCCTTGCTGTTTGGACAAGATGCTTTGGCTGTTGCGCAAAACAGTCAAGGCATCTTTTTTTCGGGTTTAACTCGTCATTATCAAGAGGATTTGCTACATTTGCAATTTGTTAAAGTGAGAGCCAACTAATAAAAACGATATGAACGAAGATTTTAGAGAGGACTTGAAGAAAGCCTGCGAAGTGATGCAGAAGGGGGGAGTGATTCTTTATCCTACTGATACGATTTGGGGAATAGGTTGTGATGCCACTAACCCGGAGGCGGTGAGGCGGGTTTATGATATAAAGAAGCGTGCTGACAGTAAAGCTATGCTGGTATTGGTGGACAGTGATGTGAAAGTGGATTTTTATGTGAGCGACGTTCCGGCTGTAGCTTGGGATTTGATAGAATTTACTACAAAGCCATTGACTATTATTTATGAAGGGGCACGTAATCTGGCTGAGAACTTGCTGGCCGAAGACGGTAGTGTGGGCATTCGTGTCACGGCCGAGGAATTCTCCAAACAATTGTGTTTCCGTTTCCGCAAGGCTATCGTTTCTACTTCTGCCAACATAAGCGGCCAGCCTTCACCTGCCAACTTCGGCGAGATCACTGAGGAAGTGAAACAAGCGGTGGATTATATTGTGGAATATAGACAAAACGAAGTGGGACACCCTAAGCCATCCAGCATCATTAAACTGGGTAAAGGGGGGGAAGTAAAGATTATTAGAGAGTAAAGAAAAGAATGGATGCAATTATAGACGAAAATAAGAAAAGTTGGTTGCAGCGCTTTATCTTATGGCGCGAAAAGAAGATAAAAGAGAAGCAGTTTATTCTTATATTAAGCTTTCTTGCCGGTATTTTTACGGCATTGGCCGCGTGGTTCTTGAAGTTCCTGGTGGAATGGATCAAAGAGTTTCTGACAGAAAACTTTGATTCTACAGGGGTCAACTGGTTGTATTTGGTGTATCCCGTTATTGGTATCTTTCTGACCGGATTGTTCATCCGTTATGTGGTGAAAGATGACATCAGTCATGGGGTGACGAAGATATTATATGCCATATCCCGTCGGCAAAGCCGTATCAAGCGGCATAACACATGGTCGTCTGTGATAGCCAGTGCCATAACGATCGGTTTCGGTGGTTCGGTAGGAGCGGAGGCTCCGATTGTGCTCACCGGTTCGGCTATCGGCTCTAATCTGGGCAGTGTGTTCAAGATGGAACATAAGACCTTGATGCTGTTGGTGGGATGTGGTGCGGCAGGTGCGGTGGCGGGTATTTTCAAGGCTCCCATTGCAGGTTTGGTGTTTACGCTGGAAGTCTTGATGATTGATTTGACGATGGCGTCATTGCTGCCTCTTCTTGTCTCCTGTGTCACGGCGGCTACGGTCTCTTATATTCTGACCGGTCCCGATGCCATGTTCAAGTTCCACATGGATGAACCGTTCTTGATGGAGCGCATTCCTTCGGCGATCCTGTTGGGTATTGCGTGCGGATTGGTTTCCTTGTATTTCACACGGGCCATGAATGCGGTGGAGAATATATTCCGTCGCTATGAGAGCCCGTATGTCAAGCTGGCTATAGGTGGTGTGATGCTGAGTATCTTGATATTCCTTTTTCCTCCATTGTATGGTGAAGGATATGATACCATTAATTTATTGCTGAACGGCGTGACCAATCAGGATTGGAATACGGTGATGAACAATTCCATCTTTTATGGGTTTGACAATTTGCTGCTCGTCTATCTGGCCATGATCGTACTTTTCAAGGTCTTCGCCTCCAGTGCGACGAACGGTGGCGGTGGCTGTGGTGGTATCTTTGCTCCCAGTTTGTTTCTGGGATGTATCACCGGGTTCATCTTTGCTCATTTTTGTAATGAATTGCATATAGGTCCTTATATTCCGGAGAAAAATTTTGCTTTGCTGGGCATGGCGGGATTGATGTCGGGAGTGATGCATGCTCCGCTGACGGGGATTTTTCTGATTGCGGAACTGACCGGCGGGTATGACCTGTTCCTTCCGTTGATGATGGTATCTGTCAGTTCTTATCTCACCATTATGATATTCGAGCCACATAGTATTTATTCAATGCGTTTGGCTAAGAAAGGTGAATTGATAACGCATCATAAAGACAAGGCCGTACTGACTTTGATGAATATTGACAGTGTGGTGGAGACTGATTTTGACAAAGTGCGGCCTGATATGGATTTAGGCGAGATGGTTAAAGTCATTTCGCAGGCCAAACGTAATTTATTTCCGGTGGTGGATGTCAATGGAGAGCTTTTGGGCATTGTGGTGCTGGATGATATCCGTAACATCATGTTCCGTCAGGAGCTATATCATCGTTTCAAGGTGGAAAAATTTATGATTTCTCCTCCGGCACGGATCAATGTTGCTGATTCTATGGAAGAAGTGATGAAGAAGTTTGATGATACAAAGGCTTGGAATCTACCTGTGATTGATGAAGAAGGAAAATACAAAGGATTTGTTTCCAAGTCGAAGATCTTTAATTCGTACCGGCAGGTATTGGTTGATTTCTCTGAAGATTAAATAATGTAAGTATATGGAAAAGAAAGATTTGCGGATCGTATATATGGGCACTCCCGATTTTGCGGTGGAGAGCCTGAGAAGACTGGTTGAAGGAGGTTACAATGTAGTAGGTGTGATAACCATGCCTGACAAGCCGATGGGACGGCATGGCAGTGTGTTGCAGCCTAGTCCGGTGAAGGAGTATGCTGTTTCTCAAGGTCTTCGGGTGCTTCAGCCGGAGAAATTGAAGAATGAGGCATTTGTAGAGGAACTCCGGTCTTTACAAGCCGATTTACAAATTGTCGTTGCTTTCCGTATGCTTCCCGAAATAGTATGGAACATGCCGCGTCTGGGTACATTCAACCTGCATGCCTCTTTATTGCCCCAATATAGAGGGGCGGCTCCTATAAACTGGGCGGTGATAAACGGAGATACGGAAACAGGAATTACGACTTTCTTCTTGAAACATGAGATAGATACCGGCGAGATTATCCAGCAGGTGCGTGTTCCCATTGCGGATACGGATAATGTGGAGATTGTGCATGATAAGCTGATGCATCTGGGCGGTGAGCTGGTGCTGGAGACCGTGGATGCTATTCTGGATGGAAGCGTGAAACCGGTTCCCCAGGAGGATCTGATCAAGCAGGAGACAGCATTGCGTCCGGCACCGAAGATTTTTAAAGAGACCTGCCGTATAGACTGGAATAAAGGCGTGAAGCGGGTTTATGACTTTATTCGCGGATTGTCTCCTTATCCTGCCGCATGGACCGAACTTTGTGTGGGCGATGGGACACGCCAGGTTCTGAAAATATATGAAGCGGAAAAAGTTTTTGCTTCCCATGAGATGAATGTAGGTGATATCCGTACGGATATGAAGACTTATTTTCAGATTGCGGTAAATGACGGATTTATCAATGTGCTCACCTTGCAGTTGGCAGGCAAGAAACGTATGAATGTGGCTGATTTCCTGAGAGGTTACAGAACTTCGGATAATAATAAGGTGGAATAGATAGTGCATCAGAAAGCTCGCTTTTTCAAGTACGTCCGCAGGGAACTCACGTACGTATGTGTAGGGCTACACATACGTACAGGCTTATGCGGACGTATCCTTTTTTCTCTAGTATCGGTTGATGAGCTCTTTTGCCTTGTTTACGGCAGTGGTGGGAGAAACTCTGTCCATTCCCAATTCATCAAACATTTGCAGGGCCTTGTCTATCTTTTTGATAGCTCCTTTATTCCCTTTTTTCTCGAACTCCTCTTTCAGAATACGTACTTTTTCAAAAGATTGTACCCCTTCTGTCAAGCGTTCCAAACGGATGGATGAACGGGCTCCCGGATAAATCATATAAGTGTCACCGGCAGCCCAAGCCGTGAAACGGCTGTCCTGCAACGGATGTTGAACCCAGCTGTTTAAAGCCCAGCGAAGATAGCCGTCCAAATTTTCTTTTGCGCTATGCCATGCCAGCCATTCAGCTTCGGCAGGTTCACTGAAAGTAAAGGTATTGGGACGGGGTTCTGTGCAGCAGGTATAGTAAGTGGTCACTTTGCCTGCCTTACGGCGTGTTTCAATCTCTTCGGGAGTAAACTTCTCGGCAATGGTGATGCAGTAGTCATCCATGTCATCCAATAATTCTTTGTGATACGTTCCTGCCAGCGAGACTTTAAAGTCCTTATCAGCCTTGCGGATTACCTTCAATGTTTCCTGCATGTCCTTCATCGGACGTTCATCCATAGCGATGTGAGTAATATTGAACCATCCTTTGGCTTTCAGATGTCGTGCAAAATCTTGCAGCATATTCATCCAGAACGCTTCGTATGCAGCTTCGCCCGGTTTGGCATCCAGAAATTTGAAAGAGTTGCTGGCCTGATCGAAATACTGGAAAGAAAGGCGCCAAGGAACCATGGAATAGCAGCTGATTTGTTTCTTGACGCCAAGGCTCATCATGAATTCCACCCATTTATCGAATACGGTATAGTCAAAGTACCAGGTACCATCCGCTTTTTTCAGCCAGGTGACCATGCTTTCAAAAGCATCGTAGGTCTGTCCGTTCCAGGGCTTGTGCATAATGGAGGCGGTAATTACCTTGCCGCCTGCATCGGCATACAGTTTCATCAACGGACGCATCAAATCGAAATGTTCCTTGCTGAACGGTTCTACATTATAGTAGCGGGATACTGCGTATGGGTTTTGCCATAAGTCCAGATGGAAAGCCCATTCGGAAGGAGGAGGCAGGGTCCGGTTCTTCACTTGGATATTCAGTTTTAATTCAGCCAGTGTATTACCGTCGGACTTTACAGTGACGGTTCCTGTATATTTTCCGGCCTTGGCTTGACGAGGCACGTTGATGCTGATCCATCCCCCTTGGGTGGAATGGGCGGGGATGGTCAGGGCGGGGGTGATGTGGTCTATTACATCTGCCACTAGAGTTGAGTCAAAGTCGGCGCTATTGCGGTATCCGCATGCACCCAGACCGTCTTTGTTCAGTTCGTCAGTCATGACATAGCGTACAAATGCTGTCTGGATATCCTCTTTGCTTATGGTATTTCCGCCGGAGGTCAGATCGCTTGCAATGAAAGTCAGATCATTCAGTGTCTCAGGAGTCCATACGACCAGTTGGGCCGATATCTTTTCACCTTTCCATGCAGTGAGGTTTATACTTTTCTGTGTATTACGGATAGGTGCCGGTTCCTCTTTTTTATAGCGGATGTTTGTGCTGCCCCAACTGATTTGCGGAGCGGTTACGTCAGTCCATAAAGTGGAATTGGTGGCGATAGGATTGGCTGCTTCCTCATAATATTCGGAAGTTTGGGCGCTCATGTATGTTGATGACAACAACAGGGCACCTAGAAATAGAAGTTTTTTCATGGTTTATTATAATTGGTTGAAGTTACAAAGGTAACTCAGTGAGGGTTAATTTCCAAATAGGAACGGTGGAGTTTGCATAATTCCGGAGGAATATGTGTTTGGGGCATCATATTCTCATCTCCGGTAATATCGGGAAATAAGGAGGAACGACATTTTGAAAATAAAATAAGACGGGAAACATCACGTCCCCCGTCTTACGAACTCTTTTTGCCTTATGCTAATACCTTGATTAAGCGAAACATTTAAAATCTCTTTTTATAAATAATCCGTCTTGTTGAAATAGAAATTAGAAGTTGTTTTTACCTGTATCCCACCATAGACGTGTACCCCCATTGTCTGCACCGCCAAGGGCACTCGTTAATTGCTGATAAAGCTGGGGCTGATCGGTAGCCAGATTGGATGGATAAGGCAGACGGCGGATCATAATGTCTGTGTCAATTGTTCCTTGGCTTTCATTGTGTAATACTTTGAATAGTTTAGGATAACCGGTGCGACGTTGTTCCGCCCATGCTTCTCCTCCTTCAGGATACATGGCCAACCATTTTTGGGTAATGATGCGTTCCAGTTTTTCTTCGTTGCCGACGGTGTCATTCCATTTCGGGGTAATGCTGGATGCAGCTTTCATGTTGCATGTTGCATCGAATACGTCTTTATAGTCAATAGGTTTGCTTTCACTATCCAAGTATTCTTCCACTCCTGTTGCTTTCCATTGTTCAAAAGAAAGTCTGACTCCTGTTTCATAGCAGTTCTTGACATTTTCTGATGAAAAGCCTCGTAAAGCGGCTTCTGCACGTAAAAACCAGACTTCGGCTGCGGTCATTAGCGGAGCGGGAGTTTCCACTTGTATGGTGGAGCGTGCATGATATTTGTACGCATTGTTTTCGGCCGGTATGTTCTTCTCTCCACCCAGTCCCATGGGGATGCCTTTAAATGTTCCACTATAATCGAATAAAGGTTTGTAGTTGCCCGGTACTCCTTCGTTTCCGCCTACGGCAGGAGTGAAATATTTGGATGCGCGTGGGTCACCATAGCCCGTGAGCAATGATTCCATATTGGCGCTGGCATAAACCTCCCACCAAGACAATCCAATGGTTCCAAGCGGATTCTTATATCCTTTTTCAGTAGATACGAACACACCTTGAGCATTGGTCTCAATTAGTCCATGCTTGTCATTAAGGGCTTTTTGTGCTTCAGTTTGAGCCAGATTCTTGTCCACATTGGATACGCGCATTGCCAGGCGCAGTCGCAGGGAGTTGGCCCAGCGGGACCATGCTGACAATGTCCGGTTGCCCGATTGCATAAGGATATCATGTTCGGCAAAAGCATTTTCGGGGATGCCTTCCGCCAAAGCTTCATCTAACAGTTCGATGCCTTTGTCCAGATCTGCAAACATGGCTTTGTAGGTAGCCTCCTGGCTGTCCGGGACAAAATCCATGAAGTCACTATATAAGATTGCTCCATAAATATCAGTCAAGCGGTGCAAAGTGGCTACTTTCAGTATTTTGTTAATCCCTAAGAACTGTTTTCTGTCTGTATTGGCAGCCTCACATTTGTTAATCGCTGAGACGGTGTATTGATAAGTGTAGCTCCATGCTGCCGAGTTCCATCCATCGTTCAGGTTGTAGCATGAGTTGTTGGGGAAAAACTTGGATGCCATATCATGGAAATACCCCGCAAACATGTCCACATTCAGATTTTGTATAATCTGGAAGGTCCAGTCCGTACCACCCGGAGCTGGGTCGTTGAAATAAATGCCTTGTTCTATGGCTTGGAAATACATGGTATTTCCTGCAAAGTCCATACCTTGTTTGTCTTCGGTGTAAGCTCCGTCTTCTGTATTGAATTTTTCGAAATGATCTGTACAGGCGGTTAGGGCACTGCTGATTAATAGTAAAGCTAATATTTTGTTTTTCATGATGATTGTCTATTTTAATAGTTGGATAAATTAAAATGAGAATTTAACATTGAAACCTAAACTGCGTGTAGTCGGCATACCGAATACATCCACACCTTGGTTGGCGTTTCCAACAGACAGCACAGCATCCGGATCGAAAGGTGCGTCTTTATGGAAGAAGAACAAGTTACGGGCTATTAATGAAACATTCAGTTCTTTGATGGCACGTGTCTTCGCCAAAAATTTCTGTGGAAAATTGTACCCGATGGAAAGTTCACGCAGCCGGATGTTGGTCGCGTCATACATATACTGTTCGGTGACACCGTCTTTATCGCCGATCGTGGTATAGAATTTTTGTATATTTTCAATGTGGGTGCCTTCAAGATCTACATATCCTCTGTCCATGGCTTCACCGACAGTCTTGCTGACTCCGTGGGAATCAAGATATCCTTGTGTGAAAGACATGACTTTTCCACCAAAGCGTGCGTCAATCAGGAAATTAACATTGAATCCGTAAATATTGAATGAGTTGCTCCATCCTATTGTACAATCAGGGTTACTATTGCCTAAGTATTGCTGGCGGTCATTGAGTACCATCGGCATCCCGTCATCGCCGAACTTTATCTGGCCTTTATCATCTCTTGCATAAGCGTTGCCATAAATATCTCCTAATGACCCTCCTTCTTTAACGATCATACGATAGGCCATATTCAGACCGTCTTGTCCATAAGCAAAAGAGGTGAAGCCCGGGGCTAATTCCACTACTTTGTTTTTATTGGTAGCTATATTGAACTGGGTTCTCCAGCGGAAATTCTCTGATTGTACAGGCACTCCGCCAATGGTCAGTTCAATACCCGTGTTACTGATTTTTCCGGCATTGATCATTTTGTATGCATAAGCGGAACCCGGCAGCATGGGAACAAGCAAGAATTGATTCTTTGTAATTGTTTTATACCAGGTGAAATCAATGTCCAGTCTGTGCTGTAAGAACTTGAATTCCGCACCTACCTCCCAGGAATCTGAAATCTCTGGCTTCAATGTCCCGTCATTATAGTTTATCACTTGTTTGATAACGCCGCCCATTCCGATAGTGGGATATAGATTGGCTTGATAAAGTGGCAGTGTATTGCCGACTTCGGCAAATGAACCACGGATTTTTGCAAAATTAATCCATTCGGGCAGATCAATCGTTTTGTTTAACAGCCAGGAAAGACCTACTGACGGGTAGAAGAATCCGGAGTCCATGCTGTCTGTACCATAAAGTGTGGAAGACCAGTCGTTGCGGGCAGTCAAATCTAAATAGACGGCATCGGCATACCCAATCTGGGCAGTGGCGAATACAGACTGCATTTCATTTTTAGCGTTGAAAGAGGCGCTTCCGTCACCTGAAGACATATTACCATAATTGATGTTGGTAGGGGTAAATACGTTGGGGTGATAAAGACCTGCCAGATGGGAATCCATACTCAGTGTATTCGATTTCGTATAATTAATGGATGTGCCCAAAACAGCGTTTAAACTGATTTTATTCCAGCTTTTGTTGAACATGGCCATGAAATCCGCATAAGCCATCAGTTCATCATGGTTGCTGTACGCATAGCGTCCGTTATCGGTCTTGGAATCCCAGTCACCACCGCAAAGGGTAGGAGAAGTGGAGGCCCACATTTGCTGTTCATATCTGTCACTGATATAATCCAGTGTGCCTCGGGCCTGTAATTTCATCCAGCTGGTTACTTCTAAAGCGGCGCTTAAAGAGGCAATGGTACGCATACGTGTATCCTGGTTGGTCACACGGTTGACAAGCCAGTATGGATTTCCTTCCATTCCGTCGGATACGTCCTTGTACCAGTTGTGCTTGGGCATATTACGTACATCATCCCATATCTCGCCGCTCTTGTAGGGTTCCATGTCCATACCCCGTGGGAAAGTATATAAGCCTACCAACGGATTCAGGTAAAGGCCGCCTGAGGTGGGACGGTTTTTTACAGATTGATGAATGATATTGACATTTCCATCCAGTGTGAGCTTGTCATTGAAGAATTTGCCGGTTTCACGGAAAGTAAGGTTATGTTTGTTCAGCTTATTTGAACTGATGATACCTTTTCCATAAGTGTTTGAGTATGAAAAGTAAGTTTGGGCTTTATCATTTCCTGTGGACATTGTCAGAGAGTTGATGGTAGTCACACCGGTGGAAAAGAAATCGCCTAAATTATCATAATTCTTCATACTTTCTTTTTCCCAATTCTGATTATAAGAATTCTGGTATTCCGGAAGACTGATGGCTGAATCGAAAGTGGTGTTGGTTGAGAAAGTGACGCGGGTAGATCCTGCATGTCCTTTCTTGGTGGTGATCATGATAACACCGTTGGCTGCCTGTGAACCGTAAAGTGCTGCAGCTGATGCTCCTTTCAATACGGAGATGGACTGTATATTTTCCGGGTTGATGTTGGAAATACCATCACCCGAATCACGATTTCCAGAGTCATTGTTGCCTCCCATGGTCGTCATGGCCTGTACGGAAGTGCTGTTCAGCATAGGGACACCGTCGATCACGTAAAGGGGCTGGTTGTTTCCATTTTCATAAGCCGAGCGTATACCACGAATTGATACTTTGGCGGAGCCTCCTAAACCGGATGAGTTTTTCGTGATAGTGACACCGGCTATTTTGCCTTCGAGTGAATTAATCATATTGGCATCCTTGACGCGGGTCATATCATCTCCGTTGATTTGTTGTACGGAGTAGGTCAGAGTTTCTGATTTTCGTTTGATTCCCATGGCTGTCACTACCACTTCGTTCAGTTTCAGTGTCTCATCGGCCATCTTGATAGTCAGGTTCGTTTTTCCGGCAACCGGTATGGTTATTGTGTTATAACCGATATACGATACAACCAGTTGTGCGTCAGCGGGTACTTCCAGCGTAAAGTTACCGTCAATATCGGTAATTGTACCGTTAGTGGTACCTTGCTGGATGATGTTTGCACCGATAATGGCTTCGCCCTGCATATCCGTTACAATACCTTTTACTGTGATTGTATTCTGCTGTCTCACTTCTTCGCAGGCTGTGTTGCTTTCTTTTGTCAAAACAATGTTTTTGCCTTCCATGACATAGGTGATACCTGTTCCGGCAAAAACCTCATCCAATAGTTCGGACACAGCTTTATTGTTTGCGTTGATTTTCACCTTGCGGTTCAAGTCTACGTTCTTCTTATTATATACAAACAGGTAATTGGTCTGTGATTCGATGGCAGAGATCAGTTGGGCTACCTTCATGTCGTTGGCATCCAAATTGACTTTGGCATTCTGAGAGTGCACATCCATACTGAATGCGCTGAATGCTGTGGCTAACAGAAGAATTAAGGCGATCTTCATAGTTCGTAATATTTGTTTAAAAGCTAAACTTTTTGGGTATAAATACCCTTCCAAAGAAATTTTTCTCATATCTTTGTAATGTGTTAAGTTAATAAATTTGATTAAGGTCAATTGTTAGCTGTCGAATCGGGGAGTATGGGGGTACTTTCCGATTCTTTTTTTCAAAGGTTTTATGTAATCATAACGGTTCATTTTTTAAGGTTAAACTTCTATGGTGATTTTATTCTATAGTTATCTTGTTATGTTCGTTATCAATATTGTATGTAAACGGATGATCTTTCTGTATCACTTTTAGTATATGCTCTATGCCATCCAGATCTTTGAACTTGCCTGTGCAACGGTAGTTCTCTAAGACTTTGGGATTCTTCACGGTTATCTTATAATTGTAATATAGGGCAATCTTGTCCAGTAATTCTTTAAATGGAACGTCATCAAAGTAATAAATGCCTTGTATCCATGCCAGAGCATTGTTGCTGTTCATTTCACCTGTTTGGTATTTACCGTTTTCCATTGAGAAATACTTTCCTTTCGTCAGGCTGGTGATGGGCTTCCCTTCTTTAGTATCATTGGCGAGCAGGTTGATGGAACCTTCTATCAGTCTGGCTATGAAACTGTTTGAACCTTTATAAGAACATACGTCGAATTTTGTTCCGGTGACTTGCACTTTTATGTTTTCTGTCTGCACGTAAAAAGGAATCTCCTTGTTGTGCGCTACCTCGAAATAGGCTTCTCCGTCCAACATTACCTTGCGGTCTTTTTTGCCGAAGTTCTCATCATAAGTCAATGTGGTCTGGGAGTTCAGCCATACCACAGAGCCGTCGGGAAGATCCATCTGCGCGCGTTGGCCTGCCGGGATGCGGATGGTTTGTGACAATTGTTGCTTGGGCTTGTGCATGTGTGGCAGATCCATAACGAAGACAATGGCCACCATGGCGGCAATGGCAAGTAGCGGATACAGGTATAGATGTCCCTTCGGCTTCTGTTGTATGTTCGAATCGTCCGAGAAAAGGGTGACATCAAACAACATCCGCTCTTTCAGAAAGCGTTCCTTGTTCTCGGCGCTGCTTTCCGTCCATTCCACAATTTGGTTCTCCTCCTTCTCGGTGGTTTCCCCTCTGAAATATTTATGTAGCAATTCAGTCTTCATTCTTTCCGCGTTTTGTATATATAACAGGATAGTTGGAGACAACCCTAGCGGGAAAATGATTTTTTTTTCGATTTTCTTAAAAAGAGTGGTTTTTACTCTCTTTTTTCATTTCAGATAAAATTATTACTGCCCTGACACATTGCTAATAAAAAATATTCGTAACTTTGCAACACCCAAAAATAAGCGAGATTGTATTTATACACTATAAACAAAAATAAGAGATTATGATGACAATTGACAAATTCAACTTTGCCGGTAAAAAGGCAATTGTCCGTGTGGACTTCAATGTACCTTTGGACGAAAATGGTAAAATTACTGATGATACTCGTATCCGTGGTGCTCTTCCTACCTTGAAAAAAGTGTTGGCTGATGGTGGCAGCTTGATTATCATGTCACACATGGGTAAACCCAAAGGTAAGGTAAATGCTAAATATTCATTGAGTCAGATTGTCGATGCTGTTTCTGAAAAATTGGGTGTGCCTGTGAAATTTGCTCCTGATTGTGCAAAAGCCGGTGATGCTGCGGCTGCTTTGAAACCGGGTGAAGTCCTGTTGTTGGAAAACTTGCGTTTCTATCCTGAAGAAGAAGGAAAGCCTGTTGGCATTGACAAAGAAGATCCTGCATACGAAGATGCCAAGAAGGCTATGAAGGCTTCTCAGAAAGAGTTTGCCAAGACTTTGGCTTCATACGCTGACTGCTATATCAATGACGCATTCGGTACTGCTCACCGCAAACATGCTTCTACTGCTGTTATTGCTGATTATTTTGATGCAGACCATAAGATGTTGGGTTACTTGATGGAAAAAGAAGTTCAGGCTGTTGATAATATCCTGAAAGATATCAAACGTCCGTTCACTGCTATCATGGGTGGCTCTAAGGTATCTACCAAGATTGGTATCATTGAAAACCTGATGGATAAAGTGGATAACTTAATCCTTTGCGGTGGTATGACTTATACTTTCGCTAAAGCTCAAGGCGGAAAGATTGGTAACTCTATCGTAGAAGATGATAAATTGGATTTGGCTCTTGATATCATTGCTAAGGCTAAGGCTAAAGGTGTGAATCTGGTATTGGGCTCTGACTGTGTGGCTGCTGATGCATTCTCTAATGACGCTCATACTCAGGTTGTTCCTGCAAATAATATTCCTGAAGGATGGGAAGGTCTGGATGCTGGTCCTGAAACTCAGAAGGCATTTGCCGCTGCTATTGAAGATGCCAAGACTATTTTGTGGAACGGTCCTGCAGGTGTATTCGAATTCGATAACTTTACTGCCGGTTCACGTGCTATCGCTGAGGCTATCGCTAAAGCAACCAAGAACGGTGCGTTCTCATTGATTGGTGGTGGTGACTCTGTAGCTTGTATTAACAAGTTCGGTATGGCTGACCAGGTTTCTTATATTTCGACCGGTGGTGGTGCTTTGCTGGAAGCAATCGAAGGAAAAACTCTTCCGGGGGTTGCAGCTATCAAAGGTGAATAATTAATTCCTTATTATATATAAAATGAGGTTGTGTCAGCGTTTTGACACAACCTCATTTTTTATAATGAATAAAAGTATATCATTCACATCCGTACGCATATCCTGTATGTACATAGTAGCAGTCGAAATTTAGTGGGGGCAGGGGGAGGTAATAACCTCAGTGGCGGGATCGAATAAAAGCCCCACTAAAATTCTACAGCTCCCTATGCATAGGCCTGTACATAACTTACGTGTAGTTCCATGCAGGTGTACGTGTAAAAACGTGCTTTCTATGCTTATTTCAATAATTATCAAAAAAAACGGCTAAGAAATGTTTCCTATATTTAAGAATTTATTATATTTGCATCAATTACTCTACTATGGTGTAATAGAGTATTGCATATTTTAAGAAGCGTTATTGAAATTATCTTCTATCATCAAACTTCGCAACTTTGATAAAGGTCTGAAGATGATAACAACAACGCTCACGTCTGTGTTATATACCTGCCATTGCTGTGGCATCTATATACCTAAGGGCGTGGGTGGCTGTTGTTTATCTAGACCAAGGCAATGCGAAGGCCCGATGATAGGATAAACAAGATACAGCCCTCACGCTTTTTTTTATTGTTAACCGCCGAACAGGGGAGGGGGAGTTAGGCAAAGTCTTTTGACAAGATAGACTGATCTAACATTTACAGACGTATGAAAGCAACACTACAACCGGGAGTGCAACTCTTTGTATCCCGTTATCTGTCAAGTCGAGGTTGCGGAGACAAAATCTATGTCACCGGACCGCCAGGAATCTTCTGCCCGCAGACGGCAATTATGACATCTTATAAAGTATTCTATATTACATAATTGGGGCGGATAATGTCTGAACAAAATCATTGAAAAATTAAAATCTAAATTTTATTGTACGAAGATTATGGAAACAAATAATATGGAAATGTATGAAGCTCCGAAAGTGGAGGTTATTGAGGTAGAGGTAGAAAAGGGATTTGCAGTAAGCACTCCTGATTATGTAGACAGACCTTTAGGTTAATAAACAGCATCATCATGAAAAATATTATGTATTTATCCTTGGCTGCTTGTCTTTTTGCAATGGGCAGCTGCTCAAATGAAACATTTGAGGAAGGATATGGAAAAACAGGCAATGATAAATTGGTTGCTACGATACCCTCTGTCGGAACACGAACTTTTATGGATGGGGTATCAGTAAAGTGGAGTGCCGGAGATAAGATTGGTATATTTTCCCAACCGAGCACTTCTGGTTCATATACGAATAATGAATATACACTTTCTAAGGGAGAAGGTACACAGAGCGCGGATTTTTTGGGTTCCAGTGAAGGAGAGAAGAAGGTAGCTTACTATCCTTACACTTTCGCAGGCGTGACGTATGATGGAACAACGTTAGCTTATACAATGCCTGTTTCTTATACGTATAAAGCTGAAGCTCCGAAAGATAACAACGGAGCTCCTATGGCATGCTTGATAAGTAAAGACGCTCAAAATCAAATTTCATTCAAGAATGCAGGGGCTTTGGTTTATATCACGGTAAAAAACATACCTGCCGGATATACACAAGCTATCTTGACATCTCAAGGAGAAAAAGCACCGGATATTGCGGGCAATGTAGAAATCACTTTTTCTGAAGATGGAATACCTACTTTGAAAACTTTAACGAGTAATGCGAAAGAGGTGGGTGGAACGAATCATAAAGCGGTTACCATTAATTTTGCAGCTTCTGATGCTCTTCAGGATTTGGAATTCTACTTCCCTATCCCTGTCAATACTTATCCGGAATTGAATATCTCTGTGGCTGGGAACAATATGGCTCCACTCAGTATCAAGACATTCAGAGGGGATGACGGTCATGGAGTCGTGGCTGAACGTGGGGTAAGACTTTATGGTACAGTCACTATCGATAAAGTAACAGGCGAGGTTCCTACGGAAGTGGAAAATGTAACGGGTGCTACTGAAGCATTAAAAGAATCCAATGCGATAGTGATAGCAGACGTTCCGAGCGAAAGCGGTACACCGGAAATTGCATTGCCTAAAAAGGAGACTTCGGATAATGAAGCCGTCAGCATATCTTTTGATCAGATTAGTACTACTGCGGAAATTGCTATCAAAGAATCTTCTGAAAGCACGGGAACTTCCGTTGCCCAAACAGTAAGAGTAGCTGTCCCTGCTGTAGAAACAGGTGGAGGTACTACTGCACAGGCACCTTCTTTTAAAATAGAATTGCCTGCTTCTACTGTGACCCTGGATGCGGTGGATGGTAAAGCCACTTATGCAAAAGTGACTGCCAAAACAGCTGCCAATACTCTTGTCATAAAAGAAGGGGTGACAGTGAAGGAACTTGTTATAGTCGGCGGTAATGTAGAAGTATATGGTACAGTGGAAAAAATATCATTGGCTGATGGAAATTCCAATGAAACCACAGTAACTTCTTATGCCTCGGGAGTTGTTAAGGAAGTGAGTGGCAGCAATACCGATAAGTTTAAATTTAAATCAGAATGGGATGGCGTTTCTGTAGCGGAAGCAGCCCCTACGAATGGTAAGGTTTATACAGCTGCACAATTGGCTTACTATCAGTCGAAAGAGATTCCTAAAGCAACAACGGGAAAAGATCTGCCTGCTACAATGACGGGGACTGTAACCTTATGTGCTGATGTTGATATGAAACAACATCCGTGGATTGGCATGGTATTGGGTGAAAGTGCTGTTTTTGATGGTGGAAAACATACCATCTCTAATATACGGGTGGATGATTTTATACTTTCAGAGCAGGGTAAATATACTCCCAATGCCTGTGTAGGACTGTTTGCGGCAACTAAGCAGGGCTCTCAAATTAAAAATATCACGATAGACGGCTTTGAAGTAACCGGTAATGGTGCCGATGCAAAATGGAGTGGTGCTTTGGTGGGCTACTCTTATGGTACAACGTTGTATGAAAGCTGTCATGCTAAAAATGTGAAGATTGAAAGTAACAGTGCGGATGCCTATCGTATAGGTGGTTTGATTGGATTTATTGGCAAGATGAGTGGCACTGATAATGCAGTAACATTGAACGGCTGTTCAGCAAGTGTCATTACAATAAAAGGCAGTTTCGCTCTCGGAGGTTTGGTAGGAACAGTACAAGGAAATGCGAATAGAACGTTCAATAACTGTGATGTGGACAATATTAAGTTATCTGTCAATGAAAAATCCAGTGCTATACATGGGGCATTTTCCGGTAATTTTTATGGTCCTAAAGCCTGGAGTGGTTATATGTCCAAGTTTATTGGAGATATCAATCTGAATGGTACGGTTATTATAGATAACAATTGCAGTGTGGATGCTTCCTTCACTGAGACAGAGTTGAACTCCTTTGGTTATGGGGATATTGCAGAGTATACTTACGCAAAAGATGCTTCACAAGAGGTGATAAATGCTGCTGTTGCAGCGGCGAAACATTATTCTTTGGCTGATGCTACTACTCCTTTTATTCCTGCTCAAGTGGATGGGGGAACTATTACGGTAAATAGTATGACTTTGGCAAAAGGAACGGATTATAATCGTTTTACTTTGATTAAGGACACATGGGATGGAACAACCAAGACACAGCCTCAGAAAGTGGATGGTGTTTATCAAATTAAAAGTGCAGCCGAACTGGCTTGGTTCCAGTCTAAACAAGCGCCGACTTCGGCAACGGCAGCCTCTCTTCCCGCAACAATAGATGCTGATGCAAAACTGTGTGTGGACATTAATTTGAACCACAAACCTTGGTTGGGGATGGTTATAAATGGCAAAACATTTGATGGTGGAAAACATACGATTTCTAACCTGAACATGAGCCAGTATTTGTTAGACCAGCAAGCAACCACTTATACTCCTGAGGCTTGTATCGGATTGTTTGCAGCAGTATATGGAAATGCTGCAATTAAGGATATAGCCCTTGACGGGGTAACGATTGAGCCTTCTGCTGAAAAGTCTCCCAAATGGGTGGGTTCATTAGTTGGATATTCTAGAGGAACTGGTACAATTTATACCAATTGTGTGGCTAAGAATGTGAAGATTCTGACTAAAGGAACCGGCTCTTACCGTGTAGGCGGTTTGATTGGGTACATCGAAAAAAGCAAGGGCACTGCAGATGCAACAGCTACGTTGACTGGTTGTAAGGTGGAAACAGCGAACATTGCGGCATCATTTTCTTATGGTGGCTTGATAGGTTCTTTGTACGATAGTGTAACCTTTACAGATTGTCATACCAGTAATATCACATTAGCATTGAACGGAGATTGTACAAACAATTTGGGATATGTCTCTAAGTTTATTGGAGATGTAACAAATAACAGAACGCATAATAGAGTGATTGTTATCAATAATTGCTCTGCCGATTTGCTGACTTCGGAAGAGCAAAATGCGTTGAATTTCAGTTCAGTGGCCGGCCAGCAAGGACAAACGGGAACTTATACTCCGGTTAGCCCATTTGTCGGCATAGTAGATGTTACCGAACAAATGACTATAACAGTTGGTGGCACTACCTTGGTGAATGGTACTGATTATAATAAATATGTTAACTAATAAAAGATGGCTGTCCGGTGCATAAAGCAGGCGGACAGCCGTTCTTTTTTACTTTATATCTTCCTTATGAAACTTAATCCCCATTTCAAACTCCGCTCCATAGCCGGAGAAACCATCATCGTGAACCAAGGAACGCCCGATGCCGACCTCACCCGTATCATCTCTCTCAACACTTCTGCCCGCCTGCTTTGGGAACAGCTTTCGGGAAAGGACTTCACTTTACAAGAGGCAGCCTTGGTGCTGGTGGAAGCCTATCATATTCCCCAAGACCAAGCCGAAAAGGATGCGGCGGCTTGGGCGGATGACCTGAGTAAATGCCATATATTACTGGCGGATGACTATGTATGATTATGAACACGACACTCGATAAACCGGAACAAATGCTCTTTGCTTTGCTCCGATCCGCGTTGAACAGCGCAAAGCCGGTTGGTGAAATCCTTTTTACCGATCTATCTCCCACCCTTTGGCAGGCGTGTTACAAACTGGCTTGCACCCAGGGAGTGATGGCCTTGGCATGGGACGGAATACAAACCCTGCCTGCCCGTTTGCAGCCCCCGAAGGCTTTGAAGTTAAACTGGGCGATGGCGGTAGAGAACTATGAAAAACGCTACCGGCAATACTGCCGTACCATAGCCGGACTTTCAGCTTTCTATCAAACGCATGGCATCACCACAGTCCAGCTGAAAGGAGTAGGTCTCTCTACCTATTATCCCATTCCTTCGCACAGGGAAGGGGGAGATATAGACATCTACACGTATTCGGCAGACCATTCCCGAAGAAGCGATGCCGAGGCCAACCGAATGGCAGACCGATTGATGGAAGAACAAGGAATAGCGGTAGACTGTGAACACTCCGAAAAGCATAGTGTGTTTTACTATAAAGGTATCCCGATAGAGAATCATAAGACTTTCATTAATTCGGAAACATACCGCATAGCGGTGCAGATGGATAAACTGCTTCAAGGACTGCTGCAACCCGTATCGGCGGAACTGGACGGAAAGCACACCATCTTAATTCCGTCTTCCGCCTTCAATACCGTATTTCTCGCTTTTCATGCCGCCCAGCATTACGCACGCGGCCTGGCGCTTCATCATCTTTGCGACTGGGTTTGCCTGCTGAATAAATACGGCCTGCATATTCCAGAGGAAGTGACGGATGTCCGTTTTAGAAACATGATGCTGGCTATGACCCACCTCTGTAATCATTATTTAGGAACTTCCGTCTCGGTGCATGGAGGAGAAGGATTGGCGGAGGAAATCTTGCGGGAAATCATCCGGCCACCCTATGCCATGTCTGTTCCGGCGAAAAGTAAATGGGGCATTCTGGTTTATAAAACCAGACGTATGCTGCATACTCATCGTGCGTGCAACAGTGTGTTGCGCATTTCACTGTGCAAATGGATTGGAAATTCTATTCTGTTGCATCTGCGTTCTCCCCACACCATCTTCCAGACGGAGCGAAATTAAGTGGTTTATGTTGAAAAGAATCTGCCGTTTGTTGCTGCCTGAGGAAAGGATAATGGGGATAAGGGTGGTGGGTGCTGTCTTCCTTTGTGCATTATTGGACTTTGCTGGACTGGCTGCCTTGTTGCCTGTCTTGTTTTTTTTGTTGGACGATGGGGGTGATAAAGATGCGGCCCTGTTGTTCTGCCTGGTGGCGGTTGTCTTTATTTTGGTGAAGAATGCTTTGGTGGCAGGCCTTTCACGTTTTCAGAACCATTTTCTGATGTCACTTTACCGTCGGCTCAGTTTCTCTCTTTTTACGTCTTACTATCAACGGGGATTATTGTTTATCCGCAGCAGGGGGAGTATCCGGCTGGGATATGAGGTAAACTATATCTGTTATGCCTTCTCTTTAAACCTCCTTTCCCCTTTGCTCCGCATGACGGGAGAAATGCTGCTGATTTTATGGGTGACGGCAGCTTTGCTGGTTTATGCTCCGCTGACGGTGCTGATGCTGTATATGGCCTTTCTGCCTTTCATGCTGATTTACGGATGGGGGATCAGGAAACCGATGCGCCGTTATGGCGAGCAGGAACAGCAGGCCCGTCGTGAGCAATCCCGGCTGGTTACGGAAACCATGAAAGGATATGCCGAGTTGGAACTGAATGCGGCGTTTCCTTTTCTTCAGCAGGCATTCGCCCGGAGGCTGGGGATCATCAGTGAGAGCCGTCTGAAACTGGAGAGCATACAGCACCTTCCTCTTTGCCTTTCCGAAATGGCGGTCGTATCGGGGCTGACCTTGCTCACCCTTTTCGGAACAGGGGATATCAAAGCGCTGGTAGGTGTCTTTGCGGTGGCGGCTTTCCGGTTGCTGCCCGCTTTGCGTGGCATTTTGGGAGGCTGGACACAGGTGCAGAATGCGGTTTATTCTCTGCGGATCATAGAGGAAGGATTGGAGGATAAGGTGGCAAAAACAGTTTCACCGTCGTGGGGACAGGAAGAGTTTTCTTTTCAAAAAGAAATACGGATAGAACACCTTTCCTATGCTTATCCTGAGGGAACTGAAGTGCTGAAGGATTTCTGTTGTACCATCCGTAAAGGGGAATATGTAGGCATCTGTGGTGAGAGCGGCAGAGGTAAATCGACTTTGTTTAATCTGCTCTTGGGATTTATCACTCCGGATAAAGGCGCCATTCGGATAGATGATAAGCCGCTTGCTGATATGCCGAGGCAGGAATGGCACCGCAGGGTGGGGTATGTGCAACAGGAAGTGTTTGTGCTGGATGGAACCTTGGCGGAAAATATTGCTTTGGGATGCCGCTCTGTAGATAAGGAACGGGTAGCGGAGATCGTGAGGCTGGTGAGATTGGATGCTTGGGTGGATGAGTTGCCGCAAGGAATGGACACTCCTTTGGGTGAAGGAGGGGGGAGGCTTTCGGGAGGCCAGAAACAGCGGGTGGGTATCGCCCGTGCTTTGTATAAGAAAGCGGAGGTGCTTTTGCTGGATGAGGCTACTTCTGCATTGGATAATGAGACCGAACGGGCTGTCAATGAAATGCTTCTCGGTCTGATGAGGGAGTGCAGGGGGCTGACTGTTCTTACAATTGCCCACCGGGAAAGCTCGCTGGCATATTGCCATCGTATAATCAGATTAAATGGAAAAGAAAATGAATAGCATATATAAAATAGGTAGTCATTGTTTCTGCCTGTCGGGCGAAAGTCTGATGGAGGCGGTGGATAGTATCCATGGTTTCAGACCGTTTGTCCGGCTGACGGACACCGTATCACCGGAAGAGGTGGGTGAGGATGCCTGGTCACCGGAGTTTGTCGTTCGCGAGGGAGACAGGGGAGACTTTCTGACTTTTCAGAGAAAGTCTTATTCATTCGGATACGAGGATGTAACCGCTTCTTTTGGCGTGAGCGAGGAGGGATTCCTGTTGGAACTGGCTCCGGACGAAGAACCATCCCTTTATCTTCGGACGCTGGATGAAACCAGAGAAGGGAAAGGTATCTGCCTGTATGGTAATTATTCTCCCCGTCTTTTGAGGTTTGCCTTATGGATGGGATATGGGCTGATGACGGTATGGGAAGATACGCTTGCCTTGCATGGCAGTTGTATCGTTTATAAGGGAAAAGCGGTTCTTTTTTTAGGCGAAAGCGGAACCGGCAAGAGCACCCATACCCGTTTGTGGAGGGAGAATATACCAGGAAGCAAGCTGCTGAATGATGACAGCCCCATGGTGCGTTATGAAGAGGGGGGTGTATGGGTTTATGGCAGCCCGTGGAGTGGGAAGACTCCTTGCTATAAGGCAGAACGTTGTCCGCTGGTCGGCTGTGTACGTTTGTCGCAGGCGCCTGAGAACAGGATGCGGAGATTGAACATCGTGCAGGCTTATGCCGCTTTGCATCCGTCTGCTCCGCCGGCATTTGCTTATGAGGAGGCGCTGTATGGTGGGGTTTGCAGCCTGTTGGGAAAGATGGTTTCATCCGTTCCCGTTTACCATCTGACTTGTTTGCCCGATGCGGAGGCGGCAGAATTGGCATGTCGTACTTTATATGGAGATGGATATGAGACAGATAGCGAATGAATGTTTCTTTGCATGGGTGGAATCGGAAATCAGGAGTGGCAGGAGTGTGCGCTTCCGGGTGAAAGGCAACTCCATGCGGCCCTTGCTGAGGAACGGGAAAGAGGAGGTGGTGGTGGAACCGTGCGGCAAGCAGGTGTTGAAACCTGGGCATGTCATCCTGTTCCGGCAATCCGGTCGGTATGTATTGCATCGGATCATTCAAAAAAGGGGCAGTCATTACTTGATGCAGGGAGATGGCGTTTGCCGTTTCTATGAGGAATGTGAGGACACGGATATCATTGGTGTGGTGAGAAGGGTATACAGGCCTTCCGGAAAGATGATTGAAACGGACTCCGTCGGTTGGCGGTTGGGAAGCCGTTTGTGGCTGGGGCTTGGCAGATTCAGAAGGGTGGTGTTGTGTGTTTTGAATAGAGTGGACGGTGTGTTTCCGTAAAAGTGTCAAAATCCTGATGGGCTGTTGACACCTTTTTAACGGAAACCGGTAGCTGGGAAAGAAATCTTATTTATAAAGCAGATATTTCTCCCGCATCTTTTTGTAGGCTTCCAGTTCTTTCTGCCATCCTGCACGTATTTCTTCTTCGCTGGCTCCTTTTATAATTTGTTCCCTTACGGTACGGTTTCCGATCAGCAGGTCGAACCATTGTGGGCGGGTAAAGAACTTGTCCGCTTTCCCAAGATCTTGATAAGCCTGATAGTATGCTATGATGTATTTTAAGGAAAAGCCTTTTGGCGCGGTGATGTTACGGAGGTTATTGCCATAGCAATATTGGTCTTTATACATCGGATTCTTGTCAAAGCCTTCCAGGGCTTCCGGTCTGAAAGAGAAGGAGGAGATGCGGATATCCGGCGAACCGATTACCTGAAAAGGAAAATGAGTGCCTCGACCTACACTGACGGCTGTGCCTTCAAACGGGCAAAGTGAAGGGTATAGGGCGATTGCCTGGTCATTGGGCAGATTGGGAGAGGGCTTTACCGGAAGGGTATAGGGTTGTCCGTGTTTCCAGCCTTCCATGGGGATGACGGTCAGCGCGCATTTCCTGCCATTGGGCAGCCAGCCTTCGCCATTAATCATTTGTGCCAGTTCGCCTACGGTGCAACCGTGTAAAACGGGGATGGCATGCATACCTACGAAACTTTTCTGATTTTTTTGTCGCACAGGGCCGTCCACATAGTCGCAAGGGTTGGGCCGGTCTGTGATGATCAGTTGTTTCCGGTTTTCGGCACAGGCTTCCATGATATACTGCATCGTACTGATATAGGTATAGAAGCGGGCGCCTACATCCTGAATGTCAAACACAATCAAGTCTATGTCCTGTAGCTGTGCGGCAGCCGGCTTCTTGTTTTTGCCGTAAAGGGACAGGATGGGCACTCCTGTGCGGAGGTCTTTTCCGTTCTTTATGGTTTCTCCGGCATCGGCCTCACCTCGGAAGCCATGTTCGGGAGCGAATATTTTTTTAATTTGTATATGTGCTGCAAGCAGGGTGTCCAGCAGGTGGGTCTCTCCTACTTTGGAGGTTTGGTTTACAACCAATGCCACGCGCTTTCCTTTTAATATAGGCAAGAGGCGGTCCATCTGTTCGGCTCCGGTAATCACCTCTTGTGCGGTCAGAGCATTGAAAGTAAACAAGAGGCAGCATAGGAAAATGTATTTTGTTTTCATGATATGTGGCGATTATTTTGTAATATTGCACAAAAATAAGAATTTAATTGAGAATGGACGCACTTGCTATCATTAATAAATATTATCCGGAGGATAATGAGCTGAAACATATCCTGCTGACGCATAGTCGTTCGGTGGCCGATAAGGCATTATGGATTGCCGGAAAGCATCCGGAGTTGAATCTGGACAAGCAATTTTTGGAGGAGGCGGCACTGCTGCACGATATTGGTATTTTCAGGACGGATGCTGAGGGCATTTGCTGTTTCGGATCTTATCCTTATATTTGTCATGGATATTTAGGAGCCGACTTGATGCGGAAAGAAGGGTTCCCGCGTCATGCGTTGGTTTGTGAGAGGCATACGGGGGCAGGCATGTCTCTGCAAAGTATTATTGACCAACAGTTGCCCGTTCCTCATCGGGATATGGTTCCGGTTTCACTGGAGGAACAAGTTATTTGCTTTGCCGACAAGTTCTTTTCAAAAACGCATCTGGACAAGGAAAAGAGCGTGGAGAAGGCGTTAAAGAGTATTTCACGTTATGGGGAAGACGGGGTTATCCGTTTTAACCATTGGTGCGAATGTTTCTTGTAAGCCTTAAAAATAAATTAAATCTCCGTTAAATAGTTCATTATTGGCGGATAATGCTTAATTTTGCCCCTCAAAAGCGTAAATGATTTGTGAATGACGCCACTAAAACGACATAGATTTATAACATTCCTACTACTATTTGCATGCCTGTTGCTTTCTTTAAGTACGGGTGCTCAACGCAGAAAGCGGAACCCTGCATCCGGCAATGATTCCCTGAAAGTAGATAGTACTTTGGTAGATACATTGTCTATCGATACGGTTGCACCTAAAAAAAGGCAGCCGTTGGACGCACCTGTTGTTTATGAAGCTAATGACTCCATCGTATTCACAGAGGGTGGATATGCCCATCTGTATGGTGACGGTAAGGTAAACTATGAGAAAATTGAGCTGACCTCCGCCGTGATTACCATGAACATGGACAGCAGTACGGTGTTTGCCCGGGGTGTGTCCGATTCGGTGGGCGTGGAAAAAGGGACTCCTATCTTTAAGGATGGAGAGACTCCGTACGAGTCGAAAATTATGCGTTATAATTTCAAGTCGAAGAAAGGATTCATTAATAATATCGTTACTCAGCAGGGGGAAGGATACGTAACCAGTGAGGAGTCGAAGAAAGGTGCCAATGACGAGCTTTATCTGCGTCACGGACGATACACTACATGTGATAATCACGAGCATCCTCACTTCTATCTGAAACTTTCCATGGCGAAAGTGCGGCCTAAGAAAAATGTAGTATTCGGCCCTGCCCAGTTGGTGGTGGAGGATGTACCTTTGCCTATCGCTATTCCTTTTGGCTTTTTCCCGTTTAACAGCAGTTATTCGTCGGGATTCATTATGCCTACATACGGTGATGAGATGAATCGTGGCTTTTATTTGCGTGATGGTGGATATTATTTCGCTATCAGCGACCGTATGGATTTGAAACTGTTGGGTGAAATCTTTACGAAAGGATCGTGGGGGCTTTCCGTGCAGTCCAATTATAATAAAAGGTATAGATATAGCGGTAATTTCAATGCCAGTTATCTGGTGACGAAGACCGGTGAGAAGAATATGCCGGACTATATGGTTACAAAGGACTTCAGAATCGCATGGAGCCACAGACAGGATGCCAAGGCCAGTCCTAACAGCTCTTTCTCGGCTAATGTGAACTTTGCGACCAGTAGTTATGACCAGCGCAATCTGAGCAGCTTGTATAACCCGCAGCAATATTCAAATAACACCAAAACGTCTAGTGTGAGCTATTCGCGCAATTTCCCCGAGATAGGATTGAACTTGTCCAGCACATTCAATATCTCCCAGAATACACGTGACTCTTCTATCAGTGTGACTTTACCGGATTTGAATATTTCCTTGAACCGTATTTATCCGTTCAAGCGTAAGAAGGCGGTAGGAGATGAACGCTGGTACGAAAAGATCTCACTTCAATATACAGGTCAGGTAACTAATTCTATCAATACCAAGGATAACCTGATCCTGAAGCAAGGTTTGAATAAATGGACCAATGGTATGCAGCACAAGATTCCTGTCAGCGCTACATTTACTTTGTTCAAGTATATCAATATCGTGCCTTCTTTCAACTATACCGAACGTTGGTACATGCGCAAGGTGGAGCAGAGCTATGATCCATCGGCTCCTAATAGTGTACGGAAAGATACCATCAACGGTTTTAACCGTGTGTATAACTATGATTTGAGTTTGCAGGTGAATACCAAGATGTATGGTTTCTATAAACCGTGGAAGAAACTGTTTGGCGACAAGATTGAAATGATCCGTCACGTCTTCACTCCTTCGGTCAGCATGAGTTATGCACCAGACTTCAGTACTTCCAAATATGGATATGTTGGCAGCTATACTTATACTGATACGGATGGAGAGGTGCGTACTAAGACTTATAATCCTTATGAAGGTTTGCCTTATTCTTTCTCGCCCAGTGGCAAGTCCGAGAATTTCACTTTCTCTGTAGATAACAATGTGGAAATGAAAGTGAAGTCCGATTCGGATACTACTGGAGTGAAGAAAATAAGTTTGATTGACCAGTTGGGAGCTAGTATCTCTTATAATGCGGCGGCCAAGGAGAAGCCATGGGGGAATTTGAGCATGAACCTGCGTTTGAAGCTGACCAAGAGTTATACTTTTAATATGAATGCCCAGTTTGCCACGTATGCTTATGAGTTTGATGAGAATGGAACAGTCCGGGAGGGTAACCGCACGGAATGGTCATACGGACGTTTTGGACGCTTCCAGGGATATAGCGGTTCGTTCTCTTATACGCTGAACAATGATTCGTGGAAAAAATGGTTCGGTCCGAAAGAAGGAAAGGATAGTAAGGATGATAAAGACAAGAAAAATGAAGATCTGGATGAGTATGGTGATGATGACAATGAAACTAAGGAGGAAAATAAGTCCGGCTTGAAAAAGACGGAAAAGGCGGCTGTGGATCCGGATGGTTATATGGCTTTCAAGATGCCATGGTCATTGAGCTTGAGTTATAGTTACAGTATTCGTGAGGACAGAAACAAGCAAATTAACATCAAGAGTATGCGTTATCCGTATTCGGTGACTCACTCTTTGAATGTGTCCGGTAATGTAAAGCTGGGTAGCCGCTGGAATGTGAATTATTCTTCGGGATATGATTTTAATACAAAAGAGATGTCAATGACAACAGTCAATATCAGCCGTGACCTGCACTGTTTCAATATGAGCTGCGGTTTGGTATTCGGTCCCTTTACTTCCTATAACTTTAGTATTCGTGCCAATTCCAGTATGCTGACTGATGCCTTGAAGTGGGATCAGCGAAGCAATACGGGTAGTGCGGTGAATTGGTACTAGGAGATATTGATAATTGAGAAATAAAAAATGAGAGATCACTGCCGGTACGGTAATCATGTGCAGCGATTGCCCATTTTTTAATTCTCAATTTTTAATTTACGCCTACCACTCAATCGGTGTTTTCCCGTGTGCTTGCAGATATTCGTTGGTGTGGCTGAAGTGCTTGTTACCAAAGAAACCATTGTAGGCTGATAGGGGGGACGGGTGTGCGGACGCCAGTACCAGATGCTTGTTGCGGTCAATGAAGGCTCCCTTTTTCTGTGCATAGGCCCCCCATAAGATGAATACGATATGCTCACGTTGTTCTGCCAGTACACGGATGGCCGCATCTGTAAATTCTTCCCAGCCCCGGCGTTGGTGAGAACCAGCTTGGTGGGCACGGACTGTCAGTGTGGCATTGAGTAATAAGACTCCTTGGTTGGCCCAGCGGGTCAGATTGCCTGAGGTGGGGATGGGGGAGCCCAAATCGCTTTGTATTTCTTTAAAAATATTCTGTAGGGAAGGAGGAAAAGCTACTCCGTCGTTTACAGAAAAGCAAAGCCCGTGCGCTTGGCCGGGGCCATGATAGGGGTCTTGGCCGATAATGACGACTTTCACTTTATCAAACGGACACAGGTTGAAGGCATTGAATATGAGTCTGCCCGGAGGGTAAATAGTGGTAGTCTGGTATTCGCTTCTCACAAACTCTGTGAGCTTGATGAAGTAATCTTTTTCAAATTCGGGTGCCAGATGTTGTTTCCAGCTTTCTTCTATTTGTACGTTCATGGCATTTCTTTTTATTAAAAATGTGCGTTAAAGATAGGGGTTATTTGTAAAAATGACAAATAAAAAGAGGATGACTTTTGTATCACCCTCTTCCTTGATTGCTGATAATTATAATCAAATAAGTTGCATGCCCAGTTGAGCGCATTCTTTTCTCATGTCTTCAGGCCATATACTGGCTTGGATTTCGCCTATATGGGCTTTCTGTAAATAAAGCATACAGAGTCGTGACTGTCCTATACCGCCACCGATGCATAAAGGCAGGGTTTCGTCCAGCAGACGTTTGTGGAAATAAAGTTCCTTGCGTTTTTCCTGTCCGCTGAGTGCCAGTTGGCGGATCAGTGCTTCCTTATCCACGCGGATACCCATAGAGGAAAGCTCGACAGAACGGTCCAGTACTTTGTCCCAGACCAGCAAGTCACCGTTCAGGCCGGGAAGTCCGGTTTCCGGGTTGATGGTGGTGTAGTCGTCATAGTCAGGTGCGCGCAAGTCATGTTCTTTTCCGTCACTCAGCTTGCAGCCTATACCTATAATAAATACCGCACCGTATTTTTGTGAGATGGCATGTTCGCGCTCTTTCGGGGTCTTGTCGGGGTACATCTGGCAAAGTTCTTCCGAGTGGATGAAATGGATGTCATGTGGCAGGAAAGGTTTGATCTGCGGATACATTTCGCAGACCATATATTCTGTGCGGCGCATGGCTGCATAGATGCGGATTACTATTTGTTTCAGGAAATCAACCGTGCGCTGTTCTTTGGTGATCACGCGCTCCCAGTCCCACTGGTCTACATATAGTGAGTGGAGATTACCTAATTCTTCATCGGCCCGGATGGCGTTCATATCGGTATAGATGCCATAACCCGGCTCTATATTATAATCGGCCAAGGTCAGTCTTTTCCATTTTGCCAGTGAATGGACAACTTCGGCCTGTGCGTCTCCCAAGTCTTTGATAGGGAAAGATACCGGTCGTTCGGTTCCGCTCAAGTCATCATTAATACCCATTCCTTTCAAGACAAATAGCGGGGCGGTGACACGGCGCAGACGCAATTCTGACGACAAGTTCTGTTGGAAGAACTCTTTTATTTGCTTAATGCCTAACTCTGTTTGTTTTAAATCAAGCAAGGCTTTATAGTTAGCTGGTTTAATTAGGTAACTCATTGTAAAATTGATCTATTTATTTTAATTGCTTGCAAATATAGAAATTATTTGTGATATTGATATATATTTAGGTGAAAATATAATCAAATTGATTGTTTTGTGCTTAAAGTAATGTGCAAAATATTATTTTGATAGATAAATATCTCAAATTATTAGGAGGAAGACAATATATTTTATACCTTTGCACGTCCAAGTTTCAGACGCACCCGTAGTTCAATGGATAGAATACCGGATTCCGGTTCCGACGATATGAGTTCGATTCTCATCGGGTGTACTTGATAGAACGCTAATTGACTGTAGACAAGTTAGTTAGCGTTTTTTTTCTGTTTCGTTGCGTGATACAGGATTACCTGATAAATATCCCTGAACGAACTTTCTTTGCCTCATCTCCAAAATCATGCATGTTATATCTTCTCCTTATGAACCTTTTTTTCTTTTTTGAGTTATTCCCTTATGTAACTTTTTAAAATATGCTTTAATATTTAGTTTATTCTAAAAAATAAACACTGACAAAGGATATAGATTCTTTTGTCTCTTGTATATACTAAATATATGCGCATATATTCGCTGTTGATTTTAAAACTATTTTCTTTTAGAAGGGTTTTGAAACTAGCACTTGATTAAACTTTTTTATTTAAACATTAAATTATCAACCAAATCTGAGATTCATGAAGAGAGCTCTATTTCTTATCGTGTGCCTCTGTTTTTCAATAAACATGATGGCGCAGACAAAAACGATAACGGGGGTGGTGGCAGATGCTGCCGGTGAACCCATTATCGGAGCGAGTGTCCTGGAGGTAGGGACAACCAATGGTACAATAACTGATGTAGATGGTAACTTTACGATTCAGGCGTCTGTGGGGGCGAAGCTGGATGTTAGTTACATCGGCTACAAAACACAACAAATTGTTGTGGGGGCGCCAAATACCTACAAAATTATTTTAAAAGAAGATGCGGAAATGCTGGATGAGGTCGTGGTGACCGGTTATGGTATGAGTCAGAAACGATCGTTGATGACGAATTCTATTTCGAAGCTGGACGATAAAGTGTTGCAAAATGCAGCTATGAGTAATGCGGCACAATCCTTGCAGGGAACGGTCAGCGGGTTGCGCGTGACAAATACTTCGGGCAAACCGGGCAGTTCGCCTAACATTGTTTTGCGTGGCGGCGCTTCTATAAACAAGAACCTGGAAGGCCCGTTGGTAGTCGTAGATGGCATTGTCCGTTCTATGGATGATATCAATCCCTCGGACATTGAATCCATACAGGTGTTGAAAGATGCGGCTTCTACGGCTATTTATGGTGCCCGTGCCAATAACGGTGTTATTTTGGTAACGACCAGAAAGGGAGTGGAAGGCAGGACGCAGATCACTTACAAATTCAAAGGGGGGATAAACTTTGCACGTGAAGGGTATAAGTACCTGGATGCCGGTGACTATTTGTATTATCAGCGTTTGGGCTGGCAGCGTACCAATGGTGGTTCGAGCATGGAAAACCAGAAAGGTTTCGGTGTGAACTCCGGAGTGGATCTGGCTTTTATGACGGATACCAACAAGCATCTGCTGAACGAAGGATGGCAGTCTATGACGGATCCTGCAGATCCCGGCAATACTTTGATTTTTAGAAACCATGCCGGTGAACTGCATGACCTCACATTTCGTAATGCGGCGTTTACACAAGATCATTATTTGAGTCTGTCGGGAGGTAATGATAAAGGAACTTTCTCTTCATCTTTGGGATATTATTCAGAGGATGGCCAGATTATTTCCACCAATTATAAGCGTGTGAACGGTACTATCAACGGTTCGTACAAATTATTGCCAGTCCTGACAGTGAATGCCGGTGGCAGTTTCTCATGGTCCAAGATGCCCGATTTGTGGACTTACGACCTGAAAAGTCCCTGGAACGGAGAAACAGGAGAATATGAGTTGTTTTACCGTACCATGAGTATGTTCCCCACCTGGAATCCGTGGAATGATGACGGAAGTCCTGCTGCCGGATGGAGTAACCAGGATGGTAATCCTTATTATTGGAAAGATAAACTGACTCGTTCCACGACGAACCGTAAGACTTCGTTTAATATCGGTTTTGCATTGGAAATCCTTCCGCAGCAATTGTTCCTGAACGGAAACAGTTCTATGTATTATACCGATCATCAATTTGAACTGTTCGAAAAGAAGTATCAGCAGATAGGGCAGGCACCTAACACCAACCGTAATGCCTCGCAAACAAACACGAAAGTGTTCCAACAGCAGCATGCGTTGACGCTGGAATATAAAAAAGGTTTTAGCGGACATAATATCAATGCCATGGTGGGCGGCGAGTATTTTGATTATCAGTATCAGAACCTGGAGGCGCGTGTTTCTGGTGCTCCTACAGACGATATACCCACTTTGAATGCAGGTACCAATCGTACTTATACTACTTCTACCAAGACCGGTTATCGCATTCTGTCCGGTTTCGCCCGTGTTAATTATGACTATAATTATCGTTATATGGTGTCGTTGGTAGCCCGTTATGACGGTATTTCCAAACTGTCTGACAATCGCTGGGGATTTTTCCCCGGTATATCTGCCGGCTGGAATGTGCACGAAGAGGCTTTCTTTAAGGATTCGAAGTTCTCGGAGGTGGTGTCTTTGATCAAACCGCGTATCAGTTATGGGTTGAATGGTAATGTAAACGGTATCGGTAACTTTGATGTATATGGCAAATATGGCTCGGTAGGTGCTTATGATGGGAATTTAGGTTATCTGAACACGGGAGTGGTCAATAGTAAATTGCGTTGGGAAAAGAGCCATACGTTTGAACTGGGGCTTGATCTGGGTTTCTTTAATAATCGGGTTCACATGATTATGGACTATTATAACCGTACGACTTCCGATTTGCTGACTGATGTGAATTTGCCGGAATATACGGGATTTCCCTCGTTCAAGACGAATCTGGGAACAATCAGCAACCGTGGCTTTGAATTGGAGGCCAAGGTAAATCTGTTGACGAGGAAGGATTGGTCATGGGATGTCACTGCTAATACTTCGTTTGTGAAGAATATAGTGAAAAAGCTGCCTTTTAACGGAAATGTAAACAACCGCCAGGGAGGTGAGCAGGTATGGGATCCGAAATCCAACTCGTTGGTTTGGCTAGGTGGTATTCAGGAAGGAAAAAGTTTGGGTGATATCATTGCTTACAAGCAAGTGCGTATCTTGCGTGACTGGGATGATGTGAGAAACCATGCCGGTGACTTTGTGGATGAAGTTGCTAACCTGTATGGGCCGGATAAAGCTGCCGAATATGCAGGAAAGCCGGGGTGGAAACCCATTGAACCGGGTGATGTATTGTGGGACGACAAGAATGGGGATCATATTATAAATTCATACGACCGTCAGGTAGTAGGTAACATCTATCCGAAATGGACCGGTGGTTTCTCTACCACGCTGAACTATAAAAACTGGTCTTTATACGGTCGGTTTGACTATGCGGTAGGTCATACCATTTACAATGACTTGAAGGCGAGAATCCTGGGACAGTATAACGGATCGTTCAATTTGATTACGGATGTCAGGGATTCCTGGTCTGAAACCAATACGGAAACTGGTATTCCTAAATTTTATTGGGCCGACCAGAATGCCAAGAAGAATATCACCCGTTCTAATAATGGTACAACGAATCTGAACAATAACAACTCTAGTTTTTATGAAAAGGGAGATTATCTGTGCCTGCGTGAGGTTACCTTGAGTTATAAATTCCCGAAGGATCTTATAAACAAGGTGTTTCTGACTGACGCGTCCGTGTATGTTACGGGGCAGAATCTATTCTATATTACCGGATATGACGGAACCTCTCCGGAACCGGTAATGGATATTCAGGCAAATGGGCGTGGTGGTATAGACAATGGACGCTATCCCACCCCGAGAACCGTATTGTTTGGTTTGCAATTGTCATTTTAATACGTAAATAGAGAAAAGGTATGAAAATAAAAAAGATAATATTGGCTTTTGCCGCATCGGCTATGTTGGCCGGTGGATGTACTTCGTTGGATATGGATCCGGTGAGTGATATTACTGATTTGAATTATTGGAAGACTCCGGAGCAGTTTGATTCATTTGTCTTTGGATTGCATAGCCGGTTCAGAAGCCATTCGTGGAATATGTTTTTACTGGGTGAGGCAAGAAGTGATGTCTTTGGAGGGATTCCTTTCGGAGGGGAAGCCACTCAGGGAATGGAGCGTTTTCCCTATAATACATTGAATGCGGAGAATCCCGGAATCAATGGATTTGGCGATTTGTATCAGAATATCAACCAAATGAACTTGTTTATCAGCAGAACTCTCCATACGGATGTGTTGACTGAAAGTGCCAGAAATTACTATTTGGGACAGGTGTATGGATTGCGTGCTTATTATATGTATCAGTTATACCGTTCATGGGGGGATGCCGTGTTTACGGAGGAACCTAGTCTGGGCTTCGAAGTGGGTAAACTGTCAAAGGCGGCTACTCCGGCTGCCGAAATCTTTGAGCAGGTAAAAAAAGATATAGAATCGTCATTAAGTTATTTTGGGTCCGATTATACCATAAAGGAAAAAAAATCGTTGTGGTCAAAGGCTGCCACATTGATGCTGAAAGCGGATGTATATCTGTGGAGCGCCCATCGTGACGGGGGAGAAGGAGCTGCCCGGATGGCAAAGAATGCGTTGGTTGACATACAGAATAATATCAGCCGTAATAACCTGGACCTGATGGATACCTTTCAGGGAGTATTTGCTTATGATAATAAAGGTAATAAAGAGATTATCTTTACGATTCATAATGAATTGTTTGAATACAATTTGTGGAATGGAAATAATGACCTGTTTCCACAGGCAGATTATTTAGGGAAATTCTATAATGCGGATGGTACTTTGATAAATACGTCTGTCGAGAATAATTTCGGCATCATGCGCCTGATGGTGAAATTGGAGAATTTCAGGAAATTTCTGCCGGGAGACACCCGTCGTGATGTCACATTGAAAGATGTATATAATAAGGTGGAAAATGGCAAATTGGAATTGGTGGGATTGTATCCGCATAAGTATTGGGGAGTTATGAATGGAAGTACGCGGGTGAGATGTGATGATTATCCTGTTTATAGATATTCTGATTTGTTGTTGATGCTGGCCGAGGCGGAGGTGCTTTTGGGCGAGGATCCGGCGGCGGAGATAAACCAGGTGCGTCAGCGTGCGTTTGGTGACGCGTATGATGCCTCAACAGTGGGCTTTCCCAATCAGGAGGTTGATAAGGATCCGGCGGATGCCGTTCTGCAGGAACGTTTGTTCGAGTTTATGCTGGAAGGAAAACGATGGTATGATTTGCGGCGCTTTGGTGATTCATACGTGCTTGACTATACTCCGGCAGAGTCTGCCCGTTTGCTTTGGCCTGTCAACCAAGGGGCTCTCACTAATAATCCATTGTTGAAACAAACCGTTGGTTATTAAATTTTTGGCGGATAATAATCTTTAATTGCGTAAAAAGGTGGTGTTCTTTATGAAATTAATAAAGAAACCGCCTTTTTATTTTCTAATTTCAATAAAAACTTTTATTTTTACGCCCGTAAAATTATAAATATTATGAGAAACCCTAACTTATTACTGCTAATTATTGTTTTTATATTAGCACCCTTCAAGTTGAGTGCGGCGGCAGATACGGTTGCTGTTCGCGAAACCCGAATTCCTGTGTTGATTGAAAGACAGGATAATGAGTTGTTTCATTTGCGTATAGAGGCTGCTCAGAGTCAGATGCTGAATGAAGTGAAACTGAATTTCGGTAAAGACGTGAATCTGAATGAGATTGAGGCCGTGAAACTTTATTATGGCGGAACCGAAAGTGCGGAAAAGAGGGGAAAGACTTATTTCGCTCCGGTAGATTATATACCTAATAATATTCCGGGAAAAACATTGGCTGCCAATACTTCTTATTCCGTTTTGAAGTCGGAAGTGAAGGCTCCGAAGCGTGAGGTTATATTAAAAGCTGACCAAAAGCTGTTTCCGGGAGTGAATTATTTCTGGATCAGCCTGCAGATGAAGCCTACAGCTTCCGTTCTGTCCAAAGTGTCGGCGGAAGTGGCGGAAGCCAAGGTTGACGGACAGGTTGCTCCATTGAAGATGGTCCGCAAGACGGATACTCATTACATGGGAGTCGGTGTGCGTCATGCCGGTGATGACGGGGCGGCTGCCTATCGTATTCCCGGATTGGTGACTTCAAATAAAGGAACCTTGTTAGGAGTATATGATGTGCGCTATAATAATAGTGCGGATTTACAGGAGTATGTGGAAATAGGTTTGAGCCGGAGCACGGATGGCGGACAGACTTGGGAGAAAATGCGCATTCCGATGGCATTTGGAGAATATGACGGTCTGCCCAAGGCACAGAACGGAGTAGGTGACCCTGCCATTCTGGTTGATAAGAAGACCGGAACGATCTGGATTGTCGCTGCCTGGACACATGGCATGGGTAACGGCCGTGCATGGTGGAATTCCCAGACCGGTATGGATCGTAACCATACTGCACAATTAATGATGGTAAAGAGTGATGATGATGGTAAAACCTGGTCTGAACCTATGAATGTGACGGAACAGGTGAAAGATCCGTCCTGGTATTTCTTGCTGCAAGGTCCCGGTAGAGGCATCTCTATGGAAGACGGAACATTGGTATTTGCCAGCCAGTATATTGGCAGTGACCGTATTCCTAATGCAGGTATTATTTATAGTAAGGATCATGGAAAGACATGGAAGATCAGTACATTGGCACGCACTAATACGACAGAGTCTCAGGTAGCGGAAGTGGAGCCGGGTGTGCTGATGCTGAACATGCGTGATAACCGTGGCGGCAGCCGTGCTGTATCTACCACTACAGATATGGGTAAAACTTGGAAAGAACATGTATCTTCACGTACGGCATTACAGGAACCGGTTTGTATGGCAAGCTTGATCAGTGTTAAGGCTGAAGATAATGTATTAGGCAAGGATATTCTTTTATTCTCTAATCCGAATGATACCAAGAACCGTCATAGCATTACCATCAAGGCAAGTTTGGACGGGGGAGTTACCTGGTTGCCCGAAAACCAGCTGCTGCTGGATGCCGGCTGGGGTTGGGGATATAGCTGTCTGACTATGATTGACAAGGAAACTGTAGGTATCCTGTACGAAAGTAGCGTAGCTCACATGACTTTCCAGGCGGTAAAACTGAAAGACATTATTAAGACCAAATAAATGAAGCGTAGATTTTCTAGTTTTCTTGGAATGATACTCGTTTGTGCTGTTGTGATAGCGCAAACGAGTATCTCGTTACTTCCTAAGCCTCAGGTATGTAAGGATACCGGGAAGAACTTTAGTATGGGAAAGGTGAAACTTTCTACTCCGGTGCTGAAGTCGGAGTGGGAAGTTTTTATTGTTAATGCGGGTGGTGAAATTGTTGACCAGTCATCTTCTGTTATTAAAGTGGAACTTGTTGCATCTATTGATGAAGCACCGTTGAACGGAGATGAAGCCTATCGTCTCTCTGTTACAAACAAGCAGATAAAGATAGAAGCCGTAACGGAGCGTGGAGTGTATTGGGCTATGCAGACGCTGCGCCAGTTGGAAAAGAAAAAAGGGAAAAGAAGTTCTTTTGCCGGATGTGAAATGGTGGACTGGCCTGCTTTCCGTATTCGCGGATTTATGCAGGATGTAGGACGCAGCTATATCTCCATGGAGGAGTTGAAGAGGGAGATAGAAATCTTGTCACGTTTCAAAATCAATGTGTTCCATTGGCATCTTACCGAAAACCAGGCATGGCGTTTGGAAAGTAAAATATTTCCGATGCTGAATGACAGTGTGAACACCACTCGTATGCCGGGAAAGTACTATACACTGGAAGAAGCCCGCGAATTAGTGGATTTCTGTAAGAAGCATCAGGTGATGTTGATCCCTGAGATAGATATGCCGGGTCACAGTGCTGCTTTTGTGCGTGCTTTCCGCCATGATATGCAAAGTCCGGAAGGGATGAAGATCTTGAAACTGTTATTGGATGAGGTGTGCGAGACATTCGATGTGCCTTATTTGCATATAGGAACGGATGAGGTGGAGTTTACGAATCCGCATTTTGTACCCGAAATGGTAGCGTATGTGCGTTCTAAAGGGAAAAAAGTAATATCCTGGAATCCGGGATGGCATTATAAGCCGGGGGAGATTGATATGACACATTTATGGAGTTACCGTGGAAAGGCGCAGCCGGGTATTCCCGCTATTGATTCCAAATTTCATTATCTGAATCATTTTGATGTGTTCGGCGATATTGTGGCTTTGTATAATAGCCGTATTTATAATCAGACAGAAGGCAGTGAGGACATTGCGGGAACCATATTGGCTTTGTGGCACGACCGTTTGATTGACAAGGAATGGAACCTGGTCATTGAAAATGGCCTGTACCCCAATATGCTTGCTATTGCCGAGCGTGCCTGGAGAGGGGGAGGTACGGAATATTTTGACGGACTGGGTACGATACTTCCACCCGAAGACACGGAAGCATTCAAAGAATTCGCTGATTTTGAAAAACGCATGTTGTGGCATAAGGAGCATACGTTTAAAGGATATCCTTTCGCTTATGTGAAACAGACTAATGTGAAATGGAATATTACGGATGCTTTTCCTAACGACGGAAACCTCTCTAAAGTATTTCCTCCCGAAGAGGAACTGAAGGATAGCTATGAATATGAAGGAAAAACTTACGGGGTAAGGCAGGCTACAGGAGCAGGCATTTATCTGCGTCATGTATGGGGGAATATGGTTCCTGCTTTCTATGCGGATCCTCAGGAAAATCATACGGCTTATGCGTATACTTGGGTGTATTCGCCCAAAGCTCAGGAGGTAGGATTGTGGGCGGAGTTTCAGAACTACAGCCGTTCGGAGATGGATTTGGCTCCATTGCCTGGTAAATGGGATTACAAAGAGAGCCGTATCTGGATTAATGATAAGGAAATACTGCCTCCCGTATGGACTGATACGCATAAGGTAAAAAGTTATGAAGTACCTTTGGGAAATGAGAATTGCGTAGGAAGACCTCCATTGGCGGTGCATTTAAATAAAGGTTGGAACAAGGTTTTCTTAAAGTTGCCTATCGGTAAGTTTAAGATGGCTGAGACACGTCTTGTGAAATGGATGTTTACTACGGTCTTTGTGACGCTTGATGGAGAAAAAGCTGTAGAAGGATTGATTTATTCACCAGAAAAACAACATAAATGAAAAGTTTTGCTCTATTATTTTTAGGATTATTACTTGCACTTCCCCAGTTTGCGCAGGAACGCAAGTACTCTACTTTTTATGAGCAGAGGGCTACTTTGTTTGAAGAGCTTCCGGTTACCTCAAAAGATATTATTTTCTTGGGGAACAGCATTACCAATGGTTGCGAGTGGACCGAGTTGTTTCAAAATAAGAATGTAAAGAACAGAGGCATCAGTGGAGATGTCTGTATGGGCGTATATGACCGCCTGGACCCGATTGTAGAGGGGAAACCGGCAAAGATCTTTTTGCTGATCGGCATCAATGATGTCTCTCGGGGAACATCTGCTGATAAAATTATTGCAGAAATCAGTATGATTGTTCAGAAAATAAAGCGGGAATCTCCAAAAACAAAATTATATTTGCAAAGTGTATTGCCGGTAAATGATTGCTACGGCAAGTTTAACGGGCATACGTCACGCTGGCAGGTGGTAAAACAGATTAATGATTTGTTGGAACCGTTGGCGGTAAAGGAAGGGGTTACCTATGTGGACTTGTACAGTCACTTTGTGGATGGGGATACCGGAAAGATGAACCCTGCATATACCAATGATGGATTGCATTTATTAGGAAAAGGGTATTTGCTGTGGCGTGATATTGTAAAACCTTATATTGATAAGAAATGAAAAAAATACTGATTCTGACTTTATGTGTGTGCTTTTGTGCCGTTTCATTTGCGCAGGAGCCGGTGAAGGTTGCTTGTGTAGGCAACAGCATCACCTATGGTATAGGGGTGGCAAATCCTGATAAAGATTCATATCCTGCACAGTTGCAACGGATGTTGGGTGAAAAATATAAGGTTGAACGTTTTGGTAAACCCGGAGCTACTCTGCTGAATAAGGGACACCGCCCCTATATGCAACAAAAAGAATTTAAAGACGCACTGGCTTTTGCCGGTGATATTGTTGTCATTCATTTGGGGGTAAATGATACTGATCCCCGTAACTGGCCTAATTATCGGGACTTCTTTATTTCCGACTATCGGGCACTGATTGATTCCTTCAGAGTGGTGAATCCTAAATGCCGTATTTTGATAGCGCGTACTACTCCCATAGCCGACCGTCATCCGCGTTTTGAGTCGGGAACTCGTGACTGGCAAGGGGAAATTCAGCTGGCTATCGAGTCTGTTGCCAAATCTGCTCATGTGCAATTGATTGATTTTCATGAACCTTTGTATCCATATCCCTATTTATTGCCCGATGCGGTGCACCCCAATGAGGAAGGGGCATCTTTGCTGGCAAAGACCGCATACGAAGGAATAACAGGAAATTATGGAGGATTGAAAATGCCCGAATTGTTTACGGACAACATGGTGTTGCAGTATGGAAGACCGATTGACATACACGGAACAGCCAATGCCGGAGATAAAGTGACGGTCACGATCGGGAAACAGAAGCAGAAAACGGTAACAGGGCTGGACGGCAAATGGAGGGTGACTCTTCACCCCTTGGCGGCAGGCGGCCCCTATACATTGACTGTGTCTACGGCAGAGCGCCTGCTCACTTTTAACAATGTGCTGGCAGGCGAAGTATGGCTTTGTTCGGGACAATCCAACATGGAGTTTCATTTGAATTGGAGTGCCACAGCGAAGCAGGATGTTCCCAATGCCGCGAATGACCAAATCCGCTTATTTGATCAAAAGGAGCGTTGGCGTACCAATGCGGTGGAATGGCCGGTGTCTGTACTTGATTCGTTGAACCATTTGCAATATTATAAGGATACGGAGTGGAAGGTATGCTCTCCCGAAACAGCGGGAAAATTCTCGGCGGTCGCTTATTATTTTGGTAAGAAATTACAGGATAGCCTGCAAGTACCTGTAGGGCTGATCTGTAATGCAATAGGTGGTTCTCCTACCGAAGCATGGATCGATAGAAGAACATTGGAATATCAGTTCCCCGCCATTTTACGCAATTGGAAGCAAAATGATTTTATTCAGGACTGGGTGCGTGGGCGTGCGGCGCTGAATGTGAAAAAATCAACCGATAAACAACAACGCCATCCGTATGAACCTTGCTATTTGTATGAGTCGGGAATCCTTCCGTTAGAACACTTCCCGGTAAGAGGAATTATTTGGTATCAAGGAGAGTCGAACGCGCATAATAAGGAAGCGCATGAAAAATTATTCAACCTGTTGGTTCAAAGTTGGCGGAAGAATTGGAATGATGCGGAACTGCCTTTTTATTTTGTGCAGTTATCCAGTATAGACCGTCCTTCTTGGACTTGGTTCCGAGACAGTCAGCGTCGCCTCATGACTGAGATACCTCATACGGGCATGGCTGTCAGTTCGGACAGGGGAGATTCGCTGGATGTACATCCTAAACAGAAAAAGGAAATAGGAGAGCGTTTGGCGGCGTGGGCGCTGAACCGTACGTATGGACATCGGAATGTCGTTCCCTCAGGACCGCTTTATAAATCGGTTTCATTTGCCCGGGGAGCTGCCTATGTTTCATTTGATTATGCCGATGGCTTGTGTACCTCCGATGGAAAACCGATCGGCACGTTTGAGGTGGCGGGTGAAGACGAATTGTTTTATCCGGCACAGGCAGTGGTCGAGGACGGTAAAATAAAAGTTTGGAGTAAGAAGGTCAAAGATCCGAAAATCGTTCGTTACGGATGGCAGCCTTTTACGCGTGCCAATCTGGTAAATGGCGCCGGTTTGCCTGCATCTACGTTCCGGACGGAATAGTATATAATTTAAATGAAGAAAAGATAGGTAAGATGAAGAAAACATTAAAAGCTTTGATGATGTTAGGATGCTTTCCGATGATGCTCTGTGCAAAAGAGTATAAGAAATCAGAGAACTTGATTTTGGATAAGGGATGGGAGTTCGCTCAGGCCGGCCGGAATGAATGGCTGCCGGCCACAGTGCCCGGAACGGTACATCAGGATTTGATTTCTCATCATAAACTGCCCGATCCGTTCTATGGGATGAATGAGCAAAAAGTGCAGTGGGTGGAGAATGAGGACTGGATCTATAAGACCACTTTTAATGTGACGGATGAGCAGCTTTCCAGAGATGCCGCCTTGCTGGTTTTCGAAGGACTGGATACGTATGCGGATATTTATCTGAACGGCTCTTTGCTGAAACGTACAGATAATATGTTTGTCGGCTATACTCTTCCGGTGAAGGAGGTGCTGCGGAAGGGGGAGAACCGTTTGCAGATTCTGTTTCATTCACCTATCAAGCAAACTTTGCCCCAGTGGGAAACCAATGGCTTTGATTACCCGGCTGATAATGACCATAGTGACAAGCGGGTCAGCATCTACAGCCGTAAGGCACCTTACAGTTATGGCTGGGATTGGGGAATCCGCCTGGTGACTAGTGGCATCTGGCGTCCTGTGACACTGACTTTCTATGATGTGGCACGCTTGGATGATTACTATGTCCGTCAGGCTTCGGTGACGAAAGAACGGGCGGAAGTAGAAAACCGTCTGACTGTAAACTGTGTTTCCACTGCTCCTCAGAAAGCGGAAGTAACCGTTGCTTGTTCTTATAAGAACGGTGAAAAGGTAACCGGACGGAAAGAGGTGACTTTGCAGCCGGGTACCAATCATATTCTTCTTCCCTTAGAGATAAAGCAACCCCATTTATGGATGCCCAATGGTTGGGGGGAACCTGCATTGTATGATTTTGAAGCCGAGGTAAAGGTGGATGATAAAGTGGTGGCTTCTCAAAAAGAGCGTATCGGACTCCGTACCATAAAGGTGGTGAAAGAGAAAGACGACCAGGGGGAATCTTTCTATTTTGTAGTCAATGGCGAACCGATGTTTGCCAAAGGTGCGAATTTTATTCCGGATGATGCGCTGTTGCCCGCCATTACCGAAGAGCGTTACCGCCGGTTGTTCAAGGATGTGAAAGACGCCAACATGAATATGATCCGTGTATGGGGCGGAGGTATTTATGAGGACGATGCTTTTTACCGGGCGGCGGACGAGAATGGAATACTGGTTTGGCAGGATTTCCTTTTTGCCTGCACTACTTATCCGTCTGATCCGGCTTTCATGAAACGGGTGGAGGCCGAGGCGGAATACAATATCAAACGTTTGCGGAACCATGCCAGCCTGGCTATGTGGTGCGGAAACAATGAAATTTACGAAGGCATGCGCTACTGGGGATGGGATAAGAAATACACCGACCCCGGTATCATGGAGGGAATGAAGCAGGGCTATGACAAACTTTTCCGCGAGTTGCTGCCCCGTAAGGTGGCCGAACTGGATCCGGATCGTTTCTATATGCACGGTTCTCCATACGAGGCCAATTGGGGACGTCCCGAAAGCTGGACGATTGCCGACAGCCATAACTGGGGGATCTGGTATGGTCAGAAACCGTTTGAAAGTCTGGATACGGAAATCCCGCGCTTTATGAGCGAGTTTGGTTTCCAGGCATTTCCTGAAATGAAGACGATTGCTACTTTTGCCTCACCGGAAGATTATGCGTTGGAATCGGAGGTGATGAATGCTCATCAAAAGGCGACTATCGGTAATTTCCTCATCAAGAAGACCATGGGACTGTACTATAAGGTGCCCGAGGATTTTGACCAATTGGTTTATATGGGATTGGTTTTACAGGGAGTGGGAGTACGCCATGGCTTGGAAGCGCATCGTCGTAACCGTCCCTATTGTATGGGAACTTTGTATTGGCAGTTGAATGACAGCTGGCCGGTCGTTTCCTGGTCCAGCATTGACTATTATGGCAATTGGAAAGCGCTGCATTATCAGGCAAAAAGAGCGTTTGCTCCGGTATTGGTCAATGCCATCAAAGAAGGAGAGGATTTGAATATTTACGTCATGTCGGACAAGCTGGAAGCGGATAAAGAGGTGACTTTAGGGTTGCGTGTGATGGATTTTAATGGTAAAGTCCTGTCTAAGAAGGATATCAAGGGAGAGGTTCCGGCCAATGCTTCTGTCTTATATGCTAAGGAACCTTATGCGGGCATGACAACCAGCCCTCAAAATACGTTCCTTCTGATGACATTAAAAAACAAGAAAGGTGAGGTTTTATCCGAAGAAATTTATTACTTTAACCACGCAAAAGATCAGGAACTCCCGAAAACTGAAATCCGCTATAAAGTGAAACCGATGGACGGAAAATATGAGGTTACTTTGTCTGCTAAACAGTTGGCCAGGGATGTATTCATAGAAATTCCTGTTCAAGGGGCGAGATTTACAGATAACTTCTTTGACCTGTTGCCTGGACAGACAAAGAAAGTGATCATCACTTCGGAGAAGCTGAAGAAGGATGAAAAGGTTGATATAACGATCAGGCAATTAAGTGACACTAACTAATCAATTAATATCTATTATGAAAACTTTAACGGGCCTTGCAGGGCTGACAATGGCAGGATTTATGCTTTTATCCTGTAGCACAGAAGTGAAAGAAGCAAATTATCAGGTAATTCCGTTACCGCAGGAAATTTCGATAATGGATCAGGCTACTCCGTTCATTTTGTCAAACGGAACCAAGATTATGTATCCGGAAGGCAATGAGAAGATGCAGAAGAATGCTGAATTTCTGGCAAGTTATATCAAAGACCTTACCGGAAAGACATTGGCTGTACAGGCTGGTACAGATGGTAAAGGGATTATTCTGCAATTGGGTGGAAATGCTGAGAATCCCGAAGGATACCAGTTGAAAGTGACCGGTGACCAGGTGGTCGTTTCCGGACCTACGGAAGCCGGAGTTTTCTATGGCATCCAGACTTTGCGTAAATCCATTCCGGCCGCACAAGGAGTGGATATCGCTTTGCCGGCGGTTGAGATCAATGACTATCCCCGTTTTTCTTATCGCGGTGCGATGCTGGATGTATCACGCCATTTCTTCCCGGTGGATTCAGTAAAACGTTTTATAGATATGTTGGCATTGCACAACATCAATCGTTTCCATTGGCATTTGTCGGAAGACCAAGGCTGGAGAATCGAAATCAAGAGCCGTCCTGAACTGACTGAAATCGGGTCAAAGAGAACTGAAACGGTTATCGGTCATAATTCAGGTAAATACGATGGCAAGCCTTATGGTGGTTTCTTCACTCAAGAGGAGGCTAAGGAGATAGTGGCATACGCTGCTGACCGTCATATCACAGTGATTCCAGAAATTGATATGCCGGGGCACATGCAGGCAGCCTTGGCCGCTTATCCTTATTTGGGATGTACAGGTGGTCCGTACGAAGTATGGAAGCAATGGGGAATATCCGACGATGTGCTTTGTGCGGGTAATGATGAAACCTTGAAATTTATTGATGATGTATTGGGAGAAATTATTCAGATTTTCCCGTCAGAATATATCCATGTGGGTGGTGACGAATGTCCCAAGGTGCGTTGGGCAAAATGTCCTAAGTGCCAGGCCCGTATCAAGGCTTTAGGTATCAAGGCAGACAAGAATCACAGTGCGGAGGAGAAACTGCAGAGCTTCATCATCAGTCATGCGGAAAAGTTCCTGAACGACCATGGACGCCAGATTATCGGCTGGGATGAAATTCTGGAAGGTGGGTTGGCCCCCAATGCTACTGTTATGTCATGGCGTGGTGAAGGTGGCGGTATTGAGGCTGCCAAGCAGAAGCATGATGTCATTATGTCACCGAATACTTATCTGTATTTTGACTATTATCAAAGCAAGGATGTGGAACAGGAACCGGAAGCCATTGGCGGTTACTTACCTTTAGAGCGTGTGTATAGCTATGAACCTATGCCGGCATCACTGACACCGGAGGAACAGAAATATATTAAAGGTGTACAAGCTAATTTGTGGACGGAATATATTCCTACATTTAGTCAGGTAGAATATATGGAATTGCCACGTATGGCCGCTTTGGCAGATATTCAGTGGACAAATCCTGAACATAAGGATTATCAGGACTTCTTGCAGCGCCTGGTACGTATGGTGAAGATATATGATGTATATCAGTATAACTATGCCAAGCACGTATTCGATGTGACTGCCCGGTTTGAGCCTAATGCGGAAACAGGTACGGTGGATGTCACTTTGTCTACAGTAGATAACTGTCCGGTATATTATACATTGGACGGAACAGACCCCACTACCGCTTCACAGCTTTACACAGAGCCGGTGAAGATCGATACCAATTGTACGTTCAAGGCTATGGCTATTCGTCCTACCGGCAATAGCCGTATTGTGAAAGAAGACATTGCGTTCAGCAAATCGACTTCCAAGAAGATAACAGCTTTACAGCCGGTGAACAAGCAATATGAATTTGCCGGTATCTCTACGTTGGTAGATGGATTGAAAGGAAATAGAAATTATAAGACCGGACGTTGGATTGCTTTTTATAAGAACGATCTGGAAGCTGTGATTGATTTCGGACAGCCGGCTGAATTCAGCAAAGTGACACTTACCACCAATGTGGAGAAAGGCGACTGGGTGTTTGACGCGCGTTCCATCAGTGTCGCTGTCTCAGAAGATGGTGAGAATTTCAAGCAAGTAGCTTCGGAAGAATATCCGGCGATGACTTTGGATAATCCGAACCAATTGTATGAACATGCATTGAGCTTTGAACCTGTACAGGCACGTTATCTGAAAGTATTGGCAAAGCCGGAATACAGTATTCCTTCTTGGCATGGAGGTAAAGGAAATCCTGCTTTCCTGTTTGTGGATGAAATTACAGTAGATTAATTGTAGGAATCAGTGCGGGGGTTGCGTGGCGTTTCTCCTGAAAGATGGCTGCGCAACCCTGCTTATAAAGAATTTATAAACTTCACCATGAAAACATGATCAGGAAAATAATATATGGCGTTTATGCGATAATGGGCATGATGACAATGACTGCTTGTGGCAGCCGCCCGGATGCTTATGAAATATCTCTTGAGAAAATGCAGGGATTTCCTACAGAGGATGCCGGTTTTCTTAAGGGAGTTTCTGCATTATATGCGGGAGTGGTTGATGGAAATTTATTAATAGCCGGAGGTTGTAATTTCCCCGATACACCGGCAGCCGATGGCGGGAAAAAAGTCTTTTACCGGGATGTATATATAGCTCCTCTGTCAAATGATACCGTCTTTGAGTGGAAGAAAATAGGCCAACTGCCCCAGGCGGCGGCTTATGGAGTCACTATTTCTACTGAAAAAGGGTTAATTTGTGTTGGGGGAACTACAGCAACGCATAGCCTGTCTGATGTTTTTCTTTTATCTTTGCAGAAAGACACCTTGCACACAGATACTCTGCCGTCTTTGCCCGTAACTATAGATAACATGGCAGGTGCATTAGTGGGGCACTCACTATATATTGTCGGGGGAAATGTGAATGGCGTTCCGTCTCCGTCCATGTATATGCTTGATTTGTCGGATTTGTCCGGAGGGTGGAAAAAAGGAACAGATATTCCGGGTGCTCCCAGAGTGCAACCTGTCTGCGTGGCGCAAGGCGGAAAACTTTATGTATGGGGTGGATTTGCTCCGGCTGTAGGGGAACGTCAGGCTTCTTTGTCGGTAAACGGATATGTGTATGTTCCGGAAACGGAAGCGTGGTCGCCGGTTGCCGCTCCGTGTGATGCGGAAGGAAATGAAATCTCTTTAGGCGGTGGAGTCGGAACCGCTTGGGGTGAGGGTATGATATTGTGTGCCGGAGGAGTTGATAAGGATATATTCTTAAAGGCTTTGCAAGGTATTTATACAGGAAAAGAATATTTGTCACATCCTGTAGAGTGGTATCGGTTTAACAGAAACCTGCTGCTCTATCATCCACAGACGGATAAATGGACTACATTGGGCGAATATGAGCAAGGTGCGCGTGCCGGAGCTGTAATGGTTTCGCAGGACGGATTCCATTACATGATCAACGGAGAGTTGAAGCCGGGTATCCGTACCCATGAAATTAACAGAATAAAAGAAAATAGAAGATGAGAAAATTGATTATACTGGCGGGAGCTGCATTAGGCTTGTTGCTTGCAAGCTGCGCGAAGGAAGAGAAACGCACAATTTCTGTTATTCCCGCACCACTGAATGTGGAATTGCAACAGGGAGTGTTTCCTCTGAATCCGGAAACAGGATTGTATATAGATGCATCCGAAGGAGATAAAAAGATTTTGCAGGATTATCTGGCGGCTTCTCCCATGAAGCTGAAACCGGTAGCAACAGAAGAGGGACACACGGTCATCTTGAAACAAGTGGCTCAATTGCCGGAGGTGGACTCTCCCGAAGGCTATGTTCTGACGGTAACTCCCGATCAGGTGCTTGTCCGGGCGACTTCCGGAGCAGGGTTGTTCTACGGAGTTCAGACCATGTTGCAGCTGGCTGATGAAAAAGGATTGCCGGCAGGAGTCATTACAGACAAGCCCCGTTTTGCCTATCGTGGTTTCATGATGGATGTTTCCCGTCATTTCTTCGATAAGGAATTTATAAAAAAGCAGCTGGATGCTTTGGCCTATTACAAACTGAACCGTCTTCATCTGCATCTTACTGACGCTGCGGGCTGGCGAATTGAAATAAAGAAATACCCCCGTCTGACAGAATTTGCGGCATGGCGCGAGTTTCCCACTTGGAAAGAATGGTGGAACAACGGGCGTCAGTATAAAGAAGAGGGCGGCAAAGATGCTTACGGAGGCTACTATACGCAAGATGATATCCGCGAACTGGTGGCATACGCTCAAGAGCGTTATATCACTGTTATTCCGGAGATAGAGATGCCTGCACATTCGGAAGAGGTGCTGACCGCTTATCCCGAGTTGTCCTGTACACACGAACCTTACAAGCAGGCCGATTTCTGTGTCGGTAATGAAAAGACTTTCGAGTTTCTGGAGAATGTGCTGACAGAAGTGATGGAACTTTTTCCTTCCGAATACATTCATATAGGCGGGGATGAGGCCGGTAAAGCCTCATGGCCCTCTTGCAAACTATGCCAGGCGCGTATGAAAAAAGAAGGCCTGAAGGATGTGAATGAATTACAGAGTTACCTGATTCATCGTATCGAAGTCTTTTTGAATGCCCATGGGCGTAAATTACTGGGATGGGATGAAATTCTGGAAGGCGGACTGGCTCCCAATGCCACCGTTATGTCATGGCGTGGTACGGAAGGGGGAATGAAAGCGGTCGCTTCCGGACACAAGGCTATTATGACTCCGGGCGAGTTCTGTTATTTTGATTCGTATCAGGATGCCCCCGACTCCCAGCCCGAAGCGATAGGAGGATATCTGCCTTTGGCCAAAGTCTATTCGTTCAATCCTGTCCCCGATACGTTGGATGCAGACAAGGTGCCCTTGGTTTATGGAGTGCAAGCCAATTTGTTCACAGAATATGTCCCCACTCCGGAACATGCTGAGATGATGATTTATCCTCGTATTCTCGCTTTGGCGGAAGTTGCCTGGAGTGATCCGTCCGTGAAGGCCTACGATGATTTCCATGCCCGCGCCTTGAAAGCGGTGGAGGAATTGAAAGTCAAAGGATATCATCCCTTCGAATTGAAGAATGAGATAGGAAACCGTCCGGGAGCGGACCAGCCCGTACAACACCTGGCGGTAGGTAAAAAAGTGATTTACGGACCGGATGCCGCTTACTATCCCGGTTATTCAGCCGGTGGCGACAGTGCCTTGGTAGATGGCGTCATAGGAGGATGGACGTATGGCGACAGACGCTGGCAAGGTTTCATAGACAAGAAAAGAATGGATGTGACCATCGACATGGAGAAGGAAACAGCCATTCATTTTATTGGAGCGGACTTTATGCAGGTATGCGGCCCCGAAGTCTTTATGCCTTCTGAAGTAATCATTTCCGTTTCGAATGACGGCAAGGAGTTTACCGAGCTGAAGCGCATGGAGCACAAGGTGGTGAAGGACGATAAAGTGACTTTCACCAATTTTGGCTGGGAAGGAGATGCTAAGGCACGCTACATACGTTATCAGGCCTCTTCGGGTGAATTCGGAGGTTTCTTGTTTACGGATGAAATAGTAGTGAAGTAATATATAAACAACAAATAGCATGAAGAAACAGATTTTGTTATCGGCTGTTCTGGCTTGTTTCTCAGTTTTCTCTGCGACAGCACAGAAAGAGCCGGTAGATTATGTAAATCCTTTTGTGGGCACCACCAATTACGGTACCACCAATCCCGGGGCATTGACTCCTCATGGAATGATGTCGGTCACTCCTTTCAATGTGATGGGGGTTCCCGAAGGGGATAAGGACAAAGACAAGCAATGGTGGTCCACTCCATACGAATTCAACAACAAATACCTCACCGGCTTTGCGCATGTCAATCTTAGCGGTGTGGGCTGTCCGGAATTAGGCTCATTGTTATTGATGCCCACTACCGGCAAACTGGATGTGGATTACCATCATTATGGAAGTTTTTATCAGGGTGAGACGGCAAATCCGGGGTATTATACCAATAGGCTGGATAAATACAATGTGAAGTGTGAACTGACTGCCACTCCGCGCACCAGTATGGCGCGTTTCACTTTCCCTGCCGGGCAAAGCAATATTTTGTTGAATCTGGGAGAAGGACTGACCAATGAGAGCGGAGCCACCGTCCGTTTTGTAAATGACCGTGAGATTGAAGGCACCAAGCTGCTGGGCACTTTCTGCTATAATCCTCAGGCGGTATTTCCGATCTATTTTGTAATGCGCATCAACAAAGTGCCGGCAAAACGCGGTTATTGGAAAATGATGCGTCCGATGGGCGCGGAGGCGCAATGGGACGATACAGCCGGTAAATACAAACTCTATACCGCTTATACCAAAGAAATAAGCGGAGATGATATAGGGGTGTGGTTTACTTACGACACCACGGCCGAAGAAGTGATTGAAGTCAGTATGGGCGTGTCTTTTGTCAGCATAGAGAATGCCCGTCTGAATCTGGAGAAGGAACAGCCCTTCGGCACCACGTTCGACAAGCTGCGTGCGGAAGCCCGCAAGAAATGGAACGATGATCTTTCCCGTATCAAGGTAGAAGGTGGAACGGAAGAGCAGAAGGGGGTATTCTATACCGCCCTGTATCACACCATGATTCATCCGAATATCTTGCAGGACGTGAGCGGGCAATATCCGCAGATGGAGGGAGACAAGATTCTGACCACCAACCGTAACCGTTACACGGTATTTTCCTTGTGGGATACTTATCGTAACTATCACCAGCTGATGACTTTGGTATATCCGGAACGTCAGATGGACATGATCCACACCATGATGGGCATGTACAAGGAACACGGATGGTTCCCGAAATGGGAATTGTATGGTCGTGAGACGTTGACGATGGAAGGAGACCCCTCTATTCCCGTTCTGGTGGACAGTTGGATGAAAGGATTGCAGGACTTTGACATTGACGAAGCTTATAAAGGCATGTACAAGTCGGCTACCACTCCGGGCAAGGACAACCTGATGCGTCCGGACAATGACGACTATATGTCCAAAGGCTATGTGCCGATGGAAAGCCAGTATGATAATTCGGTCTCCCATGCTTTGGAATACTATGTTGCCGACTATGCGCTTTCCACCTTGGCGGAGGCCTTGGGCAAGAAGGAAGATGCGAAACTGTTCCGCAAACGCTCCATGGGCTATAAGAATTATTATAGCAAGGATTTCGGGACCTTGCGCCCGATAACCAAGGAAGGCAAGTTCTACGAACCGTTTGACCCGAAAGAAGGAGCTAATTTCGCACCCAGCCCCGGTTTCCACGAAGGAAACGCATGGAACTACACGTTCTTTGTGCCTCATGATATCGATGGTCTGGTAAAACTGATGGGGGGCGACAAGAAATTTGTCGACAAGCTGCAAAGCGTGTTCGATGAAGGAAATTATGATCCGGCCAACGAACCCGATATCGCTTATCCTTACCTGTTCAGCCGCTTCAAGGGCGAAGAATGGCGTACACAGAAATTGGTGAAGGAACTGCTGGCCAAGTATTTCACCACCAAACCGGACGGAATTCCGGGCAACGATGATACGGGTACGATGTCTGCATGGGCCATATTCAGCATGATGGGATTCTATCCGGATTGTCCGGGTGTGCCCGAATATACATTGACCACTCCTACTTTCGATAAGGTGACCATTCAGCTTGATCCTAAATATTGGGGCAAGAAAGAATTGGTTATCAAGAAAGAAGGACAAGGGGATTATATAAAGGAGGTCAGACTGGGCAATAAGAAAACCAATAAGTATCTGATCTCTCATGACGATTTGATCAAGGCAGGTGAGATTACTTTTATAGTAACAGAAAATCCTAATAAGAAATAACGATGAATACGAAACGATTTTTGTTTGCCGCGTTAGGGGCTGTTTGTTCTTTTGCTTTCTTGCAAGCGCAGGTACGTACGGAGCAGACTCTCGAGAAAGGGTGGAAATTTACCCGTGAAGATAATGCGGAGTTTGCCAGTCCTGCTTATAATGACAGCAAATGGCAGAGTGTCACCGTTCCTCACGACTGGGCGGTCTATGGTCCGTTCAGCATCAATAATGACAAGCAGGAAATGGCCATCACTCAGGACGGACAGACCGAGGCGATGGAACATGCCGGACGTACCGGAGGTCTCCCGTTTGTAGGAACCGGATGGTACCGCTTGAACTTTGACGCTCCCGGTTTTGAGAAAGGCAAGAAAGCTACATTGATCTTTGATGGAGCAATGAGCCACGCCCGTGTCTATGTGAACGGGCAGGAAGCCGGTTACTGGCCATACGGTTATAACTCTTTTTATGTGGATGCCACCCCTTATCTGAAGCCGGGTGAGAGGAACGAACTGGCAGTCCGTCTGGAAAACGAGCGGGAGTCATCCCGCTGGTATCCCGGGGCAGGGTTGTACCGCAATGTCCATCTGGTTATCAATGAAGATGCGCATATCCCTACTTGGGGAACTGTGGTGACTACTCCGGTAGTGAAAGAGAACTATGCCAGGGTCAATGTGAAGACTGAGTTTGTGATGCCTGAGGGGAAGAAGGTCAGCGACTATCGCATTGTGACCACCATCCTAGCCCCCGATGGAAGAAGGATTTCTTCCGAGGACAAGCCCGGTGACAAACTGGACGCTACTTTCTTCAACCAGAATTTTGTGGTTTATAATCCGTCTTTATGGTCACCCGAGAATCCTGCGTTGTATAGCGCAGTGACAAAAATATATGATGGGGAAAAGCTGAAAGACGAATATACCACCCGTTTCGGCATCCGTACCTTGGAAATTGTTCCCGACAAGGGCTTTTTCCTGAACGGGAAGCTGACCAAATTCAAAGGGGTGTGTAATCACCATGACCTGGGCCCGTTGGGTGCTGCCGTAAACGACGCGGCCATCCGTCGCCAGATCCGTATCCTGAAAGATATGGGTTGCAATGCCATCCGTACCTCCCATAATATGCCGGCACCCGAGCTGGTTCGCGCCTGCGATGAGATGGGTATGATGCTGATGGTGGAATCTTTCGATGAATGGAAAGCCGCCAAGATGGCGAACGGATATCACAAGATATTCGATGAATGGGCCGACAAGGATCTGACCAATCTGATCCGCCATTATCGCAATAACCCCAGTGTAGTGATGTGGTGTATCGGGAATGAGGTGCCCGACCAGTGGAATGGCAGCCGTGGCCCGAAACTCTCGCGCATGTTGCAGGATATCTGCCATCGTGAAGATCCTACCCGCCCTGTAACACAAGGAATGGATGCGCCCGATGCGGTAGTGAACAATAATATGGCCGCTGTGATGGATGTGGCAGGTTTCAATTACCGTCCTCACAAATTTCCCGAGAACTATAAGAAACTGCCGCAGCAGATTATTCTAGGTAGTGAGACCGCTTCTACAGTAAGTTCACGTGGGGTCTATAAATTCCCCGTTGTCCGTCAGGCAATGAAGAAATATGACGACCATCAGTCTTCCTCCTACGATGTGGAACATTGCGGCTGGTCTAATCTGCCGGAAGACGACTGGATATGGCATGAGGATAACGCTTGGGGGATCGGAGAGTTTGTATGGACAGGCTTCGACTATTTGGGCGAACCGACTCCTTACTATACTGACTGGCCCAGCCATTCCTCCTTATTCGGTATCATCGACCTGGCGGGCTTGCCCAAAGACCGTTATTATCTGTACCGCAGTCATTGGAACAAAGGCGAGGAAACGCTGCACATCCTTCCTCACTGGACATGGCCGGGACGTGAAGGAGAAGTGACCCCGATCTTTGTCTATACCAATTATCCGTCGGCGGAAGTGTTTATCAATGGCAAGAGCCAGGGTAAGCGCACCAAGGATTTGACTGTAACGGCTGAGAACAGTGCGGACTCTGCCTCCATAGCAGATTTCAAGCGTCAGAAACGTTACCGTCTGATGTGGATGGATACCAAGTATGAGCCGGGAACCGTGAAAGTGGTTGCGTATAATGAGAAAGGGGAGGCTGTGGCCGAAAAGGAAATCCATACGGCAGGCAAACCCGACCATATAGAACTGGTTGCAGACCGCAATGAGATAAAGGCTGACGGCAAAGACTTGTCGTTTGTCACCGTAAGGGTGGTGGATAAAGACGGTAATCTTTGTCCCGACGCGCAGCACCTCATCAAGTATGCTGTGAAAGGTGCCGGAACCTATCGTGCCGGAGCCAACGGAGACCCCACTTCATTGGAGTTGTTCCATGTTCCGCAGATGAAGGTGTTTAACGGAATGATGACTGCTGTCGTGCAGAGTACCGGCAAACCGGGAGAAATCACGCTGACCGCAACAGGTAAAGGACTTAAATCAGGTAGGCTAGTTTTAATAAGTAAGTAAAAAGATTTGTTTCAATTTCCACTATCTGTGCCCCGCTTGATTTTATTAAGCGGGGCTTATTTATTAAAAAAGTTAGAAAATAATTGGGAAAATCTGCTCTTAAGAGTGAAAAAGTTACTATTTTTGTTGGCAGATTTAATATACCAATTAAAAATCCTAACTTATCATAGTATCATGTTGACCCAGATCATTAACGCAAAGATTCTTACCCCACAGGGCTGGTTGAAGGACGGATCCGTCCTTATGCGCGACAATAAGATTTTAGAAGTTACCAATTGTGATTTAGCTGTTATCGGAGCCGAGCTGATTGACGCTAAAGGTATGTATGTTGTTCCCGGTGGTGTGGAAATCCATTGTCATGGTGGCGGTGGCGGTGATTTTATGGAAGGTACGGAAGAGGCTTTCCGTACAGCCATCAATGCGCACATGAAACATGGTACTACCAGTATTTTCCCCACGTTGTCTTCCTCTACCGTACCGATGATTGAGGCGGCGGCCGAGACTTGTACCAAGCTGATGGAGGAGCCGGACAGTCCGGTACTGGGATTGCATCTGGAAGGTCATTACTTGAACATCAAGATGGCCGGTGGACAGATGCCCGAGAATATCAAAGATCCGGACCCCAATGAGTATATTCCTATTGTGGAGAAATGGAACTGTATCAAGCGTTGGGATGCGGCTCCCGAATTGCCGGGTGCCATGCAGTTCGGTAAGTACATTACAGGTAAAGGAATTGTGGCATCTGTGGCCCACACTCAGGCCGAATTTGAAGATATCCGTTCCGCATGGGATTCAGGTTATACGCTGGCCACGCATTTCTATAATGCCATGCCCGGTTTCCACAAGCGTCGTGAGTATAAATATGAAGGAACTGTGGAGAGCATCTATCTGATAGACGATATGAATGTGGAAGTAGTGGCCGATGGCATTCATGTGCCGCCTACCATTTTGCGGTTGATTTATAAGATAAAGGGAGTGGAGCGTGCTTGTGTCATTACGGACGCCTTGGCATGTGCGGCCAGTGACAGTAACGTAGCTTTCGATCCCCGTGTCATCATTGAGGATGGGGTGTGCAAGCTGGCGGACCGCTCCGCATTGGCAGGCAGTGTGGCTACGATGGACCGCTTGATTCGTACCTTGGTGCAGAAGGCGGAAATTCCTTTGGAGGATGCTGTCCGTATGGCTTCCGAGACTCCTTCGAAATTTATGGGAGTATATGACCGTAAAGGTTCCTTGCAGAAAGGAAAAGATGCCGATATCCTGATTCTTGACCAAGACTTGAATATCCGTGCCGTATGGGCGATGGGCAAGCTGGTTGAAGGGACTTGTACATTATAAGGCATTTGACTCTCTGCGCGAAGCTTTTGATATTTTATTGAGCAGGTATTTCTGTAAAGATGAGCCGGTGAAATAAAATGCAGATCATAACCGAAGGCTGAACGGATTCGTCTATCCGTTCGGCCTTCGGTCTTTTTTACCGGAACTTTAAAGTGAAACATCGAACCGGCTAAAGCTGGCCTGGTAAAAGATAAAGGCGTTTGTCAAAAGGGGGGGATAATATGTCATGGAACTTGGGGCAAAATTCAATAGAACTTGGTACATGATTCAATGGAGCTTGCTGCAAGATTCAATGGAGCTTGCTGCAAGATTTAATGGAGCTTGCTGCAAAGTCCAATGGAGCAGGGTGCGATGTTCAATGGAGCATGTCTTACACTGGTATAGGTTGACACTTAAAAAGAGGCATAAAAAAAGAAATATTATGTCTAAATTTCATCGTAAGAATTATTCTGAGAGTTTCAAATTAGAAGTTCTCAGAGATTATTATGC
>Ga0129310_1000211_pt1 | contig 80376 bp, 65 predicted proteins | sample Go1ome_2_FD_94433 | JGI IMG/M metagenome (GOLD analysis project Ga0129310, IMG submission 94433) | Western lowland gorrila individual fecal microbial communities from Wisconsin, USA - Go1022A metagenome | ecosystem: Host-associated > Mammals > Digestive system > Large intestine > Fecal | place...
TATAATCCATTTTGATACCTCACTGTTCTATAAGATTTACCAACTTCGCCAGTCAGTAGTCTTATTTTACTCTGAGGTATTTTCTTTCTCAACGCTCTCGATTTAAACTATACAGGAAGCTCCATTTATATCAATGTTTCCATATGCATATAACGCGCATTTATTCGAAGTGATATTTATATTTCCCATAGAAATATTTATATTTCCCATAGACCAAATACCTTGACCTTGGACAGAACCACAATCAATCGAAGAATTTTTTATCGTAACCGCTTTGGAAACTATAAAATCCCACTCACAATTCGTTATAGAAATATCCGAATCTATAATATCAACATTTTGAGCTGGTTCATTAATAAGATAATTGCAACTATCTAAATTAATACTTGCTCCAGAAAAGAGAGCATAACCATCTGTACTAAAAGTATTAAAATCCTTTCCTTCTAGCTTTCCATAAAAATATAAACTACCACCTTTTCCACCATATGACAGAGCCTCAACCCCTTGATTATCGTCAGATATAAAAGTTACTCCTTTATTTACAGTAAGATCACCACCATGAACTTCAAGACCATAAGTATCATTGTCAAATATAACATTATGATCTCCTGAAAAGACTAAATTAACACCGCAATAAGATGTCCCAAAGGTAATATCTTCGTCAACATCGATATTTACATTTTGATAGCCATCTGAATCGCCAATACTAAATGTATTATCATCAGTATCATAGTAATATACTTTGCCATCATTCATATCACTTGCTTTAAGATACAATGTGTCACTTTTACCTGCAGCATTTACACTCTTAATGCCACCAAATGACACCCCACCAATTATCAGGCACGAAGCTAACGTGATTGATAATAGTTTCGACACAATATTTTTCTTCATTTTTAAATCCTCCCCTTGATTTAAATTATTTTGACTTTTCAAATATACATTTCAAAAGACGTCATTCATATAAGTACAACGAAAACTGCAAAGTGTTGCATACACTCTTATAAAAATATTATTCAGGCACGAAAAAATGCAGTGGAACAAAGCATGTCCACTGCATTTCCTAGAGAGTTATTTCCAAATAACTTAACTATATAACATATTTAAATGAATCTTATAAGTGCAGGACCTATAAGTTTAAAGCTTATAAGGCTGTTATGAAAAATACTAGCATACCAATACCATAAATTATCTCAGCTACTATAGCTCTTGTCTCTATAACACCATCCTTGATCCATCCTCTTGCAAGCGGATAGAATCCATTTAAGATAAGCGCAAACAGAAGTAGTAGTATACTTTCTTTCTTGTAGAACACCTGGAACACAGCATCAAAGAGAACAATGATTGTAAGTATGATACTTACAAGTCTCATAAATGCCATACCACCATCTGGACTAACACCTGAAAGCGCAAATCCAATCAAGCATAATGCGGCAACTACATAAGTTCCGTATAGAATCCATCCTGTTAATTCTGAGATGTTTTCTATAGTACCGGAATCAAGACCGCCAACCTTCGGTTTTGTATAATAGTATGAATCATCCACATGAACTGTAGTCTGTGAATATCTTGTTGGTGGTACGCTTCCTGTTCCTGTATTATTTGCTCCAGCATTTCCGTTATAAGAGCCTCTTACATATCCGCCATTTAAATCATTAGCACCATTGGTTCCATATCCATTCGAACCATAACCATTTGTTCCGTAGCCATTTGTGCTACCGCTACTTCCCGATCCTTTCAACTGAATTGACATTTTATATCCTCCCTTTTGGTCGTAAATAGTATATCCAGTGCAACCTCTCTAGTTTATTGCACGTTTATCGAAATAACACAGTTATCCTATCAAAAATGCCAATCAGCTTGAATATAATCGTTAGAGAAATATTTATTCTATTTCCCTTTTTTAGAAAAATGAGTCACTTTTACGTCCGACGTGATTGCTGACTCAAAAATGAGTCACTTTTACGTCGGACGTAAAAAGTGACTCATTTTGCTTGGGGTTACTGGCAGACTCCGTTGGCGCCTATCCAGTATCCATCTATATATCTACTTGTTACCATATAACCGCTGCCGTCGAAGTAATACCACGAACCGTCTATCTTCTGCCAGCAGTTGGATGGCCACCAGCCTGAAATATCTTCAATCCACCAACCTGTTGAATTACTGCACCAGGTCATCTTGTAGGTTTCATCCCAGGCACCGCTGCCACTGAACCAATAGCCCTTGTACCACTCGCTTGAAGCCATATAACCACTGGAGTTGAAATAGTACCACTGTCCATCTATCTTCTGCCAACAGTTTACTGGATACCAACCTGCACTATCCTCAACCCACCAGCCAGTACTGTTGGACTTCCAGCTGAGTGTACCTGGGTAAGTATTGTTACCATTTTCATCGTACCATACACCATTGATCCATTCGTTACAATATGATGGAGCTGGTGTTGCTGGCGCTGGCGTTTCGACGTTCGATCCGGAACCTGATTCATTTCCTGTTCCAGAATTATTGTTTCCGGAATTGCTGCCTGTTCCGGAGTTGTTTTTTCCGGAGTTACTTCCTGTTCCTGTATTACTATCTACAGGATTTGTACTTGTTCCCCCGTCAGGATTACTGCTACTTCCAGATTTATTAGTTCCTCCCGGCTTACTTCCAGTTCCGGAATTACTTCCGTTATTTGCTTTATCATCTGCAGGCGTCTTTCCACTATCCGGCCCATCATTTGGGGTTCCGTCCGGCTTGTTACCGCCTGACGAAGCAGCTTTAAGTTCTATATTAAATGAAGTAGTCAGCTCATAAGCCTTTACTTCTATAGATTTTACTCCAGCCGAAGCACCGTCAAAGCTTGCATTTTCTCCCATCTCTACTAGACTTGCATCTATCGGTGCTGTTAAGCCGTTCTCAAATACAGACTCCAGCTCGAGACCTGCTAAGCTTATATCCGCGAGAGATATTCCTACCGTGTAACTTGTTACATTAGGGTTCGTCTTTATACGAATGCCCGTTCTTCTAGCAACATTTATCTTTATATCATTGCCATCAGCATCTTTAAGAGCCACGCCATTATATGATACATTTAGAGTCTTCTCTCCATTTGAAAGCGGTGCAGTGATATCTGATGCGTCATCTAGGGAAATGGTTATATCCTCCGCTCCAGACACGTCGAGAGTGCTTACATATCCATTATTCATTTCCGTAACGATCTGCATTCCTGCCAGGTTCAGAGCCTCGCCATCTGCGTAGTTCGTTAAGGCTGGCGGCGTCACGTACTGTTTTGAAATAACCGGTTCTGTTACATTTGCGTCGAAGGTTACTGACTTTCCGCCATACGTAACTGTAACCGTCTGGGCGCCTAGCTTGCTGATATCAAATCCCGTCACGGATGTTTCTGTTAGAGAAAGCTCTCTTTCTTCGGCGTCATTAAATGTAACTTTTACCACTCCATCCGAAAATGAAGCTGATGAAAATGCCTTATCGTTCTGCGGATACTCGGTCTTCGATGGTTGAGTTACCCATTCAAGAGAATCGACAACCTTCTCCACTACTGAGATTTCAAATGAAGCGCCAATGTATGACGTGGTCACAGTTCCGCTCGCATCCTCTGTTACTTTCGTTGGATACCATACGTAACAGATGTGCTTGCCTGGAATGCTTGTGTTCCAGATCTCGCCGAGAGTTCTGTTAGCTCCTTCTGTTACAGCATCCATACGAATCTCATTTACCGTAAGTGCCTCACTCTTTCCATTATCATATGTTCCCTTTACAACCAAACCATCCATGCTAGGAGTCTGGCCCGCTATGTATGACAACTTCTTCGGCTTACTTACGATAGTGACCTCGCTAAGCTGCTTCTGCCTTACATTCACGGTGAACTTAGCTGTGAAACCATAGATACTAAATGATATCTCCTGATCACCATACTTCGAAGGCTTCGGATTAAATCCAGTGATATTTGCGGATGAATATTCACTCGATGAAATGATCTTCTTTTCGCCATTATCCAGCACTTCTTTTACTTCAAGACCTGATATATCAAGCTGACTGACCTCATCTTCAACATACTGAAGCTTAGAAGGAAGCTTAGTTATCTCTATTCCCGTTCTCTTAATTAAATATATTTTTGTCTTAACATTTTTAGATATCTCGCCTTCGGTATAACTGATGCTAATTTCCTGATTGCTACTACTTGAATTAACATCAAAGCCCGAAATCATATCTGATGTTATATTTTTCTTGCTAGTTTCTCCATTATCATATGTTGCGATAATCTATCCATTTATCCCCGAGAGAGAATAATTGTAATAAAATGTGTCCGTATCAAGCTTGCCATTTTCTAGAGAAATTGATGAAAGCTGTCTTGCCTTAACGGTTACGTCACAAATTACTTTTACTGTATTTTTATACATGTCAGTTACATAACCTACAGCCTCAAATGAACCTGGTGCAGCATATTTTGACTTGTCTATCGCATCCCACGTTACCTGCAGCTCGCTACTTGTATTGTTGCTCCAATTGATCGTAGCATTCTTTGGAAGGCTGTTTGTTGGATCAACTCTTTCAGAAGTTGTGATAGTCATAGCAGCTATGCTACTAATAGTTGCTGGAAGTACGGAAATATTAGCAGTTACTTCGCAACCACAACATGTTCCCTTTACAGAGTATTCATTTCCTTCTATAACGTTGTACTTTTCTGGATCAAGAGCCTCCCACGTTATGGTCTCATCTGTCTCGTCACCATTTGACCAAGTTACTTTTGCCTTGCCAGAAAGAGACGGCGCCGTTCCACATTTTGTCTCATAATTTGCTTTATCAAGAGTTGCTTTTACGGCGGTGGCAGGATTTACCTTTACCGTTACAGCAACCGATTTATCTTCATAGGTGCCTGTCACTGTATAGGTTCCACCTGATTTCGCCATGTATTTTCTGGAAATGTCATCTAAACTTTCAAAGGTTGCTGAAGGTGTATTACCTGTCCATGTAATAGCTTCTTCATCAACATCTCCATTTGACCAGGTTACTGTAGCTTTAGGTAGAACAGGTGCTGTGCCGCTAGGTGTTTCAATAACGGTGCTAGCCGATGGCATCTGGACGCTAGTTACTGTGGCGGGGTTTACTCTAAGAGGCTGATTTACATCTACTAATTCTAGGCCATTATCAGTCCGAATATTTACAGTTCCCTTTAAAGTAAAATCTCCACCCTTCCTACTCTTATAGTAGTTCTTACTTTCATCAGTCCAAGTAACGGGATACGCGTAATGCATATAACCATTTGAAAGATTTATACCTGCTTGAGGATATTTAATATCCGTACCAGAATCCGTTACTATATATTCGTTTTCAGCAAATTCATGCGTAATTTCCATGCTTCCATTAACTAACTCATAGTACAATGGGGTTGTTCCTAATATTTTGGCAGCGTTAACATGCACTTTTTGAACAACCTGCCTGCCACATACAGAGCCTGTAACTTCAAACTCAGTGCTAGTAAAATGAGTTAATAATTTTGAAGAATCATACGCGTCCCAATCAACATCAACATTTACTGAACTCCCATCACTTAGCAATGCTTTTACTGTCTTACTTAATACTGGAATTCCTTTTGATTCCACAGTAACCATATCAGGATTTTCAACCCCTATCACTTCAACATTCTCTGGAACAACAAGAATATCACGTGATATTGATTTTTTATTTCCCTCTGTACCTATCGTTGCAGTTAGTTTTACAGTTCCTGTTGATTTAACCGTTGCTTTTCCATTAGCATCAATACTTAATATATTATCATTAGAGCTTGCCCATTTAACGCCCTCATATACCGGGCAATCATACGTAGTGTTTGGTGCAGCACCCGCAAAAGCTACAGCAACCAACAGATCATAATTTACCTCTTCATTATTATGCAAAATAGATGAACCAACAATGTCCATATTATTCACTGCCGATATTAAAACTGGAATCTTTTGAATATATCTTGCATTTTGAGCGGTAGGAAGAACACCCATTGGCTCATCTTTTGTTGCATATGCTCCTGCCGTACAAGACCAATTCCAGCTTACGGAATCATTAGCCGGGTTAAAAGATGCCATTCCTGTATAATGAAAATCAGGATTAATGAGGCTTTCATAATGCCCCATTTGTTCACCATCCGGAAGATCATCTGGATTTTTTGCATAATCTATCCAATTTTGCTTCTCATCAATCCAACCATTTATTTCATTTGCATTATTATCAAAACATATAACAGTTTGGCCATTATTTCCTAAATAAGAATCTCCACACCATGCAAGATTTTCGCCTAAGACCCCCGTCGAGCCATAATAAGCTACAACTGATGTAGCACTAGTCCCATTCGGTCTACCATGTCCAAGTTTAATCGCAGCCTCGGCAGCTCTTATAGTTGCAGCTTTATTGCAATTCACACCAATCTGTAACTCAACGTAATCAGCTTCAGTTAGACACCTTGATGTGTCTCTTGGATCAGGAACATTACCTGCATGACACGCCTCCCATCTTACTTGATTAACCTTATCAAGAAGGATTCGCATATTATTCGTCTTATTTATACCTTCAACGCCAATCATAATGGTCGGTTCTAATGATGAATCAGGAATATTATCTCTTATTTCTAATTCGGAATTATCTGCCGCCTGTACATTATATGAATTATTAATCGGCAGCATAGGACAAGCTAGCACCATCATCCCCGAAAGTACTAGTGATACGAATTTATATAGTTTTTTTCGCATAAGCACCCCTCCGAGTCATCCTAATACAAATGACTTTAATATCGCATTTATTTCCCCAAATAAACACATGTAACCCCGTACTGATATTTTACTTTTTGTAACGTAAAATTACAATCTTAAATGAGTCACCTTGCACGTCGGACGTAAAAAGTGACTCATTTTTATGTTATAAGTTTTGCGGTGTGACATAAAAAGAAAAGCCTGCAACCTGGTGAATGCTCCACATTGCCTACGCATATTGAAAAAAGAGTCACGCAGGTTATCCAGCAAATGCCAGACTCGCCATGAACAGGCTTTACTATGTTGGTATTATATCACTTTATTTCTAAAAGATGATAGTAATTTATTCAACTGACATTTTCTTTACAGCATTACTGTAATGCTTGATCTAGCGCCATTTTTGCTATAGATTCTGATATACCTAAATCTACCAATCCCTTTACTGTATCCACACCGTCTCTTATTAAATCCATCGCTTTAAATGCCTCATTTGATCCGATATCTTTACCTTCACTAATTCCTTCTTGTCGTCCGTCACTAAATCCATCTTCGTACTTTTCTTTTCCAACTAATCTCAAGGTTTCTTCTTCATTATATTCCATGAACATCATACCTATCACCTCCGCTCTATGAGCCAGTAAAAACGGTCTAATTTCAAAGTCTTTAGGTAAATCTTCTATTGCATTTCTCACTGCTATATCTATGGACGTTGCTTCTTCTGATGTTGACCGTTTCATTTCATTTTTGTAATACCTTATTCTTTCAACAAACCAAGAATATTCGCTTAATGGTTTACATTGTTTTAGCAAATCATCGTTATATCCATAGTTTATGTTGTACATATGTACGCATACTTCAATATCAGAAACGCCTTGATACTTTGAGTCAAATGAGTCACTCAGCTTTAAGACTATGTTTTCTTTCTCCGCAATCCCGTTATATAGTACAACAAGCTTCGGCGCGGGAAGTGGAATCCTCTTGCTGCTATACACATTATATTCTTTTTCCTGAATATATTTATCGTACAGCCTAGATGCATACATCAATTCTCGAACTGGCATATTGGGATTGTATGTGCTTTGATGTTCGATGACACCCATAATACCTTTGACCATTAGTGCCACGTCATTTTTCATTCCCAAATAAAGATAGTTCTCAATTGAAATCACCTGTAACTCTTTTAGATTCTCAAACTGCGTATGATTCATTGCATTAAACAAAGATAGCGCCCATTTTTTATTCTCAGCACGACCAAAAATAAAGGCAAAGAGATCTGATTTATACTCTCTATTAATTTCTGCCATTTCATTCCTCCAACTTTTTGTAATGAATCTACGTAGATTGGAAAAATACTAGCAGAAATAACATGCACTCGAAACCGTACAAATGCCCAGTTATGTTGCGCAACAAAAGTGAGCATTTTTATTCAATTTCCAAAATGGCTATTTTTAGCCATTTTATCCATCATTACAAATATAGACTATTTTTTAGCCTTCGTATTTTAAGAAAAATAGGGCAATTTTTTAGCTAAATGTAATAAAACGATTTGTTACATATGACGAACGAAATTCGAGCACAACTCAAAGTGTAAACCACTTCGTTCTTGTTTAAGAAAAGTATAACATTGCGAGAAATGATTGTCATTGAACTTGTAATTCAAAAATGAGTCACCTTGCACGTCGGACGTAAATGTTGACTCATTTTTGAGTCAGCAGTTACGTTCGACGTGTGAAGTGACTCATTTTAGAGACCGAGGATTTTGTTCATTAAGTCGGTTTGTGGATTATCAGGATCTATGTTGTAGATATCGATGGTATTGCTGTCACTACTTCTATCAACGAACGCTGGAAACAGAAAGCCAAACTCAGGTTTTCCAGGTTCGTATTCTCCCACAAGCGGAGCTATAGCGCAAATCAAGAAGTCATACACTTCTTCGGAGCCTTCCATCCACGCGCCATCAGTTCCTTTCACTGGAACATCGTAGGAGCCACTGAAAACGAATATACTGTATTCTTTGTCAGTTTTGTAGGTTTCACCCACAACTTCGTAGAAGATGCTGAGAAGTGCATCGTCTCTAAGATTATTCTGCTTAAGTGCCGAAAGTAATGACCACATGCTATTCTTTCTTGCTTCACCAAGCGGAAAATCATACTCTTTTAGCTGTTCATTTGTCGTCGAAAATGGAATTGTCTTCGCCATTTCGAGGTTACGCTTCGTGTCAGTCTGATCAAGCTTTCCAAAATGAATATTAAAGGTTCCGTTATCGAAGCCCTCTTCATCCATGTAAGCGCCGGCAACTCTCATAAAGCAGTTACGTGATGGATTCATTCTGCGCGTCAGCTCAAGCATATCATCTCTATTTATCATACAACCAATTGTCCTCTCTAAATGTCTTATGTTTGTCGTCTCTTTTGTTGGTTATCCTATCACGAAATTGAGGATTACGCCATCTTTTACCCTCAACTTTCAAAATGAGTCACTTCGCACGTCCGACGTAACTGCTGACTCAAAAATGAGTCACCTGTTACGTCGGACGTGCAAGGTGACTCATTTGGGAGTGGGTTACTGGCATACGCCGTCGGAGCCTATCCAGTAGCCGTCGATATATTGATTTGTTACCATGTAACCTGATGAATCAAAGTAGTACCAGCTGTTATCTACTTTTAGCCATTTGTTTGATGGCCACCAACCTGATACATCCTCAACCCACCAGCCGGATGAATTACATTTCCAGCTGAGATAGTAGTCATTTGAGCAAGTGCCATCGCCATTTAGCCAATATCCATCAACATATTCGTTGGATGCCATATATCCTGCTGCATTGAAGTAATACCAGTTGCCATCTATCTTCTGCCAGGTGCTGACTGGGTACCAGCCTGTGCTGTCCTCAATCCACCAACCTGAACCGTTGGACTTCCAGCCAAGGGTTCCTGAGTAAGTGTTATTTCCGTTTTCATCGTACCAAATGCCATTTATCCATTCACTTCTGTAAGGAGATGCGGTCGGATTTGTCTGCTCGACAGTCGGAGTTGGGATAGTTGCATTTCCGGAGTTTCCAGAACTAGCAGTGTTTCCTGCATTACCGCTTCCGCCACCAACTGTGCCTGTACCAGAAGTGTTACCTGAAGCATTTCCAACACCTGTGTTGCCTGTATCCGTTACATTTCCATTTCCAGAAACGGTGGTATTATCAACCAGGCTTCCTGTTGTAGTTCCTGGATTCACATGCAGCTTTACCGATATCGGATAATGCTCTTCTCCGTTATCAGTATTAATCTTCACATAACCAGTAATTTTAAAGTCTCCACCTGCAGCCGTATTGCACTGCTCCAGACTCGCCTTATCCCAGACAGTAAAGTAACTGCTGTTCCAACTCGATGGGTAAGTCCAGGTATAACCATTTGACAGATCTATCTTCACATCGACCTGCTCTGGAAGGGATCCACAATTTGTTGTCACCGCAGCTTTACTTGGATAAACCTTTTGGATTTTAGCTGCATTTACATGTATCCTTTGAGTAACCGGAAAGCCCCCAGCTGTTCCAGTAACATCAAACTCTTTACTTGTGAAATGAGTAAGCAGCTGTTCTGTTTCATAAGTGTCCCACTTTGCATCAATATTAATCTTTGAGCCATTTGAAAGAGTTGCCTCAACTGTCTTCGCCAGGACAGGAACCTTTTTAGATTCTGTAGTTACCATAGCTGGATTCTTTACGCTACTTATGGATGTGCCCTTTGTGACAACTAAGACCTCTCTCGTAACGGACTTGCTTCCAAATGTGGCAGTTATCTTCGCCGAACCTTCAGCCTTAGCAGTTACATTTCCAGATGCATCTATCGATACAACACTTGGGGTTGAACTCGACCAGGTTACGCCACTATATACTGGGCAATCCGTAACTGTATTCTGTCTTACGCCATTAAATGAAGCTGCTACCAGAAGCTCATACTGCGAAGTATCGCCAATATTCAGCATAGCTTCACCAGAAATATCGCTACTAACGACATTTCCAACCGAGATTTCCATCTTCTGGATGTAGGTTGTATTCTGTGCGCCCGGAAGAGTTTTAAGCTCTGTATCTTTTGAAGAATACTGGCCTGCAGTACATGACCAGTTATATGGAGCCGAATCGTTGTTCGGATTAAATGTAGCCATTCCAGTATATACATAGTCCGGATTTACAAGCGCGCCGTAATGGCCGACATTGGCTTGGCTAGCATCGCCCTTATATTTAATCCAATCATCCTTCTCTTCAATCCAACCTTCTATATCCGAAGAAAGCTTACCATTCCAAGCAAGATTTTCGCCGTAAGCTCCGTCTCCCTGCAACGACTCGATTATTGTGAACACATCTGTTCCATTAGTTCTTAAATGATTCATTAAAATAGATGCTTCAGCTGCACGAAGAGTCGCTGCTTTAGAACAGTTCACTCCGATTTTCATTTCCTTATAATCACTAGGTTGAAGATATCTTTTTCTCGACCTATCTCTTGGATCGAGAATATTGCCTGCGTAGCAAGCTTCTCTTCTAACTTCATTGATTCTCTTAAGTAAAGTTGCAATATCAGATGTACAATTTACGCCCTCTACGCCAATGATGATTTTGCCAGAAGACGCAGTTGTTTCAAGGTTTTCCATAACAGGAATATCCGCTGCATATACATCTGATGCATTATTGAAACTAGCACCTGAGCCGGTGTAAGAAATGCTAGATATCACCATCACTGCTGATAATGACCACGCGATTAGTTTGAGAAGTCGACTATTCATAAGCGACACTCCTTTATCAGTATTTTCCCCTAATACCAATAACATTCGCTAACATTTTATCACTTTAACGCTCGCTATTACTAATATAAAATCAACCCCCATTTTTGTATATTTTCACAGTAAAATGAGTCACTTCGCACGTCCGACGTAACTGCTGACTCAAAAATGAGTCACCTGTTACGTCGGACGTACAAGGTGACTCATTTTTTTTATTAGATAGTTATGTTTTTATTACTGTACTTTTGTGCCGCATGATGCACAGAAGATTGCATCTGGCTCAAGCTGTGCTCCGCAGATCGGACATACCTTTGCTGTTGGAGCAGCTGGTTGTGCAGGGGCTACTGGAGCTGATGGCTGTGGTGCCGTAGCTTGTGATGTAGCTGGTGCAACCGGTGTTACCGGTGCAGTTGGTGCAGGCGCAGGCGCCACTGGCTGAACAGGGGCTACTGGTGTGGCTGGCGCTGTATATCCTGCAGCTGGTGCTGTTGGCGCTACTGGCGCTGGCTTCTTAGGAATAGAGAAGCCTCCATCAAATGCATTTGAAGACTTGTCGCCACCCATTTTGTTGTTGATATCCATTGTATTCTTAACAAGCAGGATTCCCAGCATCACTGACTCATATAGCAGTCTCTGAATGATTGGTCCGAAAACTATCATCAGAAGTCCGACTAAGAAGGTTCTTCCGAAGAGAAGGAAGAAGCCAACTGATATCACTGTCATGGTGTTAAGTACATATATAAACTTCAGAATCTTCTCGATAAGCAGATACTTCATATCGAAGAAATCTTTGAGAAATGTAAAGAATCCATTTAAGGATGCCTTCCTGCTTTCTGGAAATACCAAAACGTACAAGAGAATCGTAAGTGTGAGTCCTACGAGCAGACCAACTATTATTTGCCATAAGCCTGCTCCTCCACTACTGTGATGACCATAGCCCCCATAAGGACTTCCGCCAAATAAATAAGTAGCATTTAAAGCTAGTTTAAACATAATCCTTTCACCCTCCTTGATATTGTATATACGTTTTATAAAGCTTTACTCTTTATAAAGCTTTACTCTTTATAATCATACTTAAGTACAGTTACAGAAAGTGGTGGAACATCGATTTCTATCGAGTTCTTCATTCTGTCGCAAGGTTCAGCCTTTGCTTTGATAGCCTTCCTTGGTCCAACATTTCGACCGAGTCCTCCGTACTTCTTGTCATCCGACGAAAGGATTTCCTTGTATGTCGTGAGACATGGAACTCCAATCTTGTAGCTTGCACGTTCTACTGGAACAAAGTTGCAAATGAACATTATCTGATTCTTTGCTGTCTTGCCGCGGCGAACAAATGCAACTATACCGCTGTCGGCATCGTCAACCTTAGTCCACTCAAATCCCATCACTTCATTATCATTATAGTAAAGCGCATCATATTCAGTGTAGATATGATTTAAATCCTTCACGAAGTCCTTGATACCCTGATGCATAGGATTATCAAGAAGGAACCAGTCCAGCGAACGCGCCTCACTCCACTCACGGAGCTGACCGAACTCCTGTCCCATGAAGAGAAGCTTCTTTCCAGGATGTCCCATCATGAAGCCATACGCCGTCCTAAGATTTGCAAACTTATCAAACTCAAGACCCGGCATCTTGTTGAGCATGGAACATTTTAAGTGAACAACCTCGTCGTGCGAGATAACAAGTATATAATTCTCTGCATAGGCATAGGACAGAGAAAATGTAAGTCTGTTGTGATTAAACTTGCGGAAATATGGATCAAGCTTCATGTACTCGAGGAAGTCATTCATCCAGCCCATATTCCATTTGAAGAGGAACCCAAGTCCATTCATATCTGCAGGAGCAGTAACACCTGGCCATGCTGTTGACTCCTCAGCGATGAGGTAAGCACCAGGATTTCTCTCCTCCATAACCTTGTTAATATTCTGAAGAAGTGCGATAGCCTCAAGGTTCTCCTTGCCGCCGTCCTTGTTGGCAACCCATTCGCCATCACGCTTTCCATAATCGAGATATAGCATAGACGCAACCGCATCCACACGCAGACCATCGATATGATACTTCTCAACCCAGAAAAGAGCATTCGACGTAAGGAAGTTGGAGACCTCATTTCTACCATAATCAAAGATGTAGGTGCCCCAGTCAGGATGCTCGCCCTTTCGAGGATCAGCATTTTCGTATAGAGGCATACCATCGAAACGTCCGAGTCCGTGCGCGTCTCTTGGGAAATGAGCCGGAACCCAATCAAGTATTACTGCGATACCAAGTGAATGCATGTGATCCACAAAGTATGCGAAGTCCTCAGGTGTTCCGTAACGAGAAGTCGGAGCAAAGTAGTTAGTAACCTGATAGCCCCAAGATCCGTCAAATGGATACTCAGCAATTCCCATCAACTCGATATGAGTATAGCCCATATCTACCACATACTTACCGATTTCCTCTGCATAATCTCTATAGTTATAGAACCCAAAATCTGAGTCCTCTATCTTCTTCTTCCAGGAACCAAGATGACATTCATAGATTGACATTGGCTCCTTCATGCGTGTAACTCTGTCCTTCTTACTGCGAGCATTCATCCACGCTGAGTCAGACCATTTAAGATCAGATATATCAACAACTATGTTGGCATTATCTGGACGCACCTGATCCTGATTGCCATATGGATCAGCTTTATAAAGCAAGTCGCCGTAGCGAGTAAGAATCTGATACTTATATACAGCCCCTGGCATAACATCTGGAATAAAGAGTTCATATACTCCAGATACATTATGAATCTGCATAGGGTTAAGGGCGCCGTCCCACATATTGAAATCACCAACAACTGATACGCGGCGAGCATCAGGAGCCCACACTGCAAAGTATGTACCCTGAACACCATCGATAGTCATCGGATGCGCACCCATTTTATTATATACATCGTAGTTTTTACCCTCAGCAAAAAGATATGCGTCGAAGTCTGTGAAGAGACCATCAAATGCATATGGATCTGCTGACTCAACAGTAGTACCATCATAGTACTCTGTCACTAGTCTGTATGCTGTACCTTTAAACTTCTTCTTTGGGAAATATACTCCGTAGAATCCTTCTTCGCTGATTTTCTCCATCGGAGTCAGCGTCTTACCTTTCGGAGACTTAATAGAAACGCTCTGGCTGTGCGGCTTGTAGCAGGTAATAACCTGGCCGTCGCCATAGTCATGATTACCGAGCAGGTGCTTCGGTGCATTTATCTTACCGTCAATTAATTCATCATAGAGGATCCAGTTGATCCAATTCTGTAACTTATCCTTCATGTAACACCCCTCCATAGGAAACACCTTAGTAAGCTAGCTTACACGGTGTTTCTTTTAGTCTAATCTGAATAAACTCCGTCCCTCATATTCTACCACAAATGAGGTAGCAGTTCCACCAGATTAAACACTTTGGAGCGCCATAATCTACTATAATTTACTACTGAAGTTCGTACCAGGTTAATGATTCAAGCGCGCCCTCACCAGTGTGCTGAGCAACAAGTGAATTAAACTGATCCATCAGGTCATTTGACTCCAGCTCGCCATCAACAAAGTTGTAGTTCTTGCCATAATCGATATATGAATAAGTATAGCTTGTATTACTTGGATCAAATGAATCGTCTCTAGATAATAGGCTATTCTCATCATTTGCAACATAAAGCTCCCAGTTGTTCAGGTTGTCACCAACACTGTTTGGATCCCATGAAGATGATAGTCTCGCAAGAACTCCACAATCGTGAAGGGCATTACTATACTTTAATAGATAGTCTATCATAAACTCTCCACCATAATTGTTGCCATTACTTGCATCACCAACGAAGCAGCCACCACCTAGGTATTCACATGGTGTTGCGCCGTACTGAACGCGCCAGCCACATACCTTAGAGATATTGTAAGCACCAGCCACCTCAGTGATAACCGCATATACACCCTCATTATCACCAATCAACATTTCGTCGAGCCCATCCTTATCAAGGTCCGCATAAGCATATCTTACCGCGATGCCATTTACAGATAGATACATGCTGTTGTCAAACTCAGCATAATTATTCGCGAAGAAAGCACTATACCTTGCTTCATCCTCTTCCACACTCTGAGATGGTGTGTCAAATGATACTGTTCCCGCTGCATCAGTCGAAGTAGCTTCCTCTGCTACTGGAGCCTCGAGCTCCCACTCACGCCAGTTAGCGCTAACTGTGCTGTTCTCTGATGTTTCAAGACTGACCGCATTATCACCTTCTGCAAGATGTGTGTTGCATTTCCAGTGAATGTTCCATGACTTTCCTTCACCAAGCACACCCTGCATAACTAATGCAAACTTATCTTCATTAGTAAGTTCAGGAAAGCCTATATTAGTCACAGCCTGATTATATTCATCCATAAAGTACTCTAGCGGATGTGGATTATCCCCTAGATCACCATATCTATATTCTTCAAGAAGCTCGTTATTAAAGTCTAATACTTCTATACTGCCGCCACCGTCCATTCCATACGCAGAGTGCTGCATCTTATACAAGCCTTCGATACCATCAGTAGTAACCTTATAGATAGCAAAGCTTCCGTAATTTCTTGTGTCAGGGTTGATAGTTAGTTCTGCATCGTTCTGATACATATTCTCTGTTACATACCAGTTATTATTCTCCGTCACAAGATAAGTCACGCCATCCTTCTGGATAGTCTTCGCACTTAAGAACCCTTCTGTACCACCTACATTTACCAACTCATTTGATACAAAATAGTTAAACTTCTGCTCATATATGGTCTCGTAGCTAAGTGGAATATCTGATACACATGTTGCTTCAGTGCCATTATCCTTATAAAGCGCTACATTTATACGAGAATCAGCACCTAGATAATATACAAGCATTAAGCTAGGATCCTGCTCCAGAGTTTCTGCCTCTAGCACACCTGTCGATGTGTAACCAAAGTCAACTTTTTTTTCGGAGTTCTCAGCATTTAACGATGTGCCTTCAAAAAGTCCGACCTCTGCTACGCCCTTCGCTTCAGCCTCAGCCTTAAGTGCAGCCATGAGTGGGGTAAGTGTCTCATCTGCACTTGCTGCTTCTGTTACGTTTGCTGCATCTGTCATGCTGGACACGTCAGTAAACCCGCCTGCATTCTCTGCGTCAAGATCTGTAACTGTTTCCTCAACACTTACATCCTTTACCTTAACCTTGTTGTGATTTGCAATCGCAAATGCGGTCACACCGCCGCCTAATACTAAGACACCTGCAACGATACCTGTGATCAATCCCTTCTTGTTACTCATACTTTTTCCCTCCTAATTTATCTCCACCTGCCAGTAGGGTGGCAGGTAAAGCGTTTTACATTCTACCACTTTTGTCAAGCAAATGCATTTATTTTCTTTGGCTGCTGAACCGTGCGTTTCTCCTGGCGCTCGATCATACGGTAGGTTTTATCCCCAGTGATCTCAAGCACTCTGTCTCTATCCTTCTTTCCTTTCTTAAGGATGTCGAGATACGCGTTCATTACTGCGTCATTAAGGATAGAATGGATAAGTCTGCAGCCGAACTTTCCGTTAGCATTTTCGATAAGCTTCTGACGGAATTCCTCTGTTATCTTAAGCTCCATATCGATTGATACGCCGATACCCTTCACCATACCATCAATGATCTCGCTAACAACTCTGTCAGTAAGCTTGTGGTAATTAACCACGGTACCGAAACGGCCAATAAGCTCGTAGCTTGCGCCAAGGTCTATCATATCCTCGCGAGTGATATCTGCGTAGTAGTCCTGGCCTTCAATATTTCCATTTCCAAAACCGATATGCTTCTCTACCTGAGCCTTCTTCTCACGACAAGGATCAAATGCACCGAGCCCGATAAACATTGTAAGATTAGTATCTACATTGTACTCAGGATACTCGATACCCTCGATGGTTGTAAGAAGCTGTGACTGAACAGCCTTGTTCACATCACCGCCGTTGCTGTTGTAACTTGGGATAAGCTTCTTATCAAACTCGTCAAGGAAGATGATACCGATTCCGCCAGTACCATATTCTGTTTCAAGAGGCTCAACGACCGCCTTGGTATCTCTACCCTTGTAGCCTTCCTCTGTGATAGAAGTCATATCGATCTGGACAAATGGCATCTGAAAAAGTTCTTTCTTGAAGTACTCCTTAAGCGCTCTATAAGTCTCAGTTTTTCCGCATCCACTTGGGGCTGCAACAAGAATATTGTTGCTATGGAAATGGCCTCTCGCCATATTTTCAAGATAGTTATAGATATTAACAAGGATGATATCCAGCTGTTCCTGGCCCTTAACTCTCTTGTGGATTTCACGGCTGAATTCATTAAAAGATGTGCGCTGAACCCATTTTTCTATCTCGTAGCTGTATGGATTGTTGAAGTCTCTCTTATATTCAGCATTTCTTTCTCTGGTCTGCTTAGGAGCTCTGCTTCCTCTGAAACTCTTCTCCATATCTCTACGGAATTTTCTATTAACTGGCACTTCCTTCTCATTAACGATCTCTATAAGCTCGAACTCGCGAAGGAACCAGTCAGCATCACCGCACTCTTCTCTAAGACAGTCGAGAGTTGGATATGCTGCAACTATGGCAATGTTTTCGCCGTTAAGTCTTTCTATAACATCACTCATCTGTGCGATTCCAACTCCAGGTGCAAAAGTATCTATGAAAAACTGAACAGGCACCTCGCACATTCCAAGCATAAGCTTATATAAAAGCTCAGTTGTGATTGCATTTAGCAGTCCATTATAGTTGTCGCTGTTTGGGGTAGTATTGATAAAGAGCGCTGTCTTCTCAATGCGAATCTTGCGAAGATCATCCGTCTCATTCATAAGAATGTAGCCGACCTCATCATCAGTTAATGACTCGATCATCTTCCACGCCATATACTGAGCCTTGCGGAATGATTGCCCTGACAGATGTCTTGCCATATTGAAGTTCTTCACTGCAAAAGAATCTGGAAAATCCTTCTCCAGGGTCTCGAATATCATGTCGAGAGGAGTCTTACTGTTATCCTCTCCCTCAAGTGCTTCAAGAAGAATCTGAACGTTGTAGAAATCTGAATACTTCTCGTCACAATAAAATGTTATATAAGCCACAACCGCATTAAGAAGCATCTTTGCCACATTGCCAATGAACTCATCCTCTTTTGAAGTAACAAGCTCATGCTTCTTTGCAGCATAAAGAGACTCCACGATACGGCAGATTCCATCAACTGTATCTCTCTCGTCATCATACTTAAGAAGACCCTTGAACAGGCTGAAACCTTCACTGTTTGCAGGATTTGCAAAATCTATCTTCTTTACTATGTAGCCTCTATTCTCAAAGTCATCAGCATACTTTTTGTAGAGCTCGCCACCGCGGTCAGTTACAACCACACTTCCCTCAGCCTTCTGAAGAAAAGGCTCGAAGCCTTTGGTCATACGCTCCTCTCTATTGCCACCAAATATAAGGATGTTTTCAGGGTTTATACTATTTCTATATGTCATATCATATCCCTCCTTTGCTATGGTATATCATAGACACCAGTTGTTTTCACTCAACTGCTAGTATAAACTCACACCTCCCGATATTTTTTGCACAAAATGAGTCACTTCGGCTTTGAGCCCTTTTGACTCATTGAGCCGCCTTGTAGTATGGCCTCATAACGGAATCTAACTCACTGTAATCAAGGAGGAACTTCACAGCTTCTGGATCAACCTTCTTGCCATCTCTATAATGCAGGAATAGCTCATGGGTTGCCTCAACATATGCAGATAACCATTCCATATCATCATGAGTTATTGGATCATCCTCAGCAATTACAGCCTCAGCTGCAGCCGTGATTTCTTCCATATATTCATTAATCGCCTTGTCATACATCTTATATTTATGAAGAACGAAAAGGAGTCTATCGTAAAAGTAAGTAAGTCTTGTATACTGTGTACGGCTGGATGCCATCTCAACATACTTCACGATTCTTTCAACAATTAGATCAAAAGTTACAACAAGACTATCTATATAATAACTGAAATCCGCTCCATTACCTGAATCTTCAGTTATATCCTTTAAGGCCTCTAAGAATCTCAGATTGTCTTCAGCATATCTATATGCACCCTTCTGGAATATCATGTTGATAGTCTGGTTCTTGCTGAAGAAGAACTCCTCGTTGACCCATTTGTTTCCTTCTACCACATCCTTAACGAGTTCTGTCGCCTTATCAATCTCGCCAAGCTCTACATACTTCTTCAGGAGCTTTGTTGTCTCTGCAGAACAGATGAGTTTTCCAGAAATTTCCTTCATAACTTCCGCATCCTTAATAAGCTCGAAGTAGATTTTATATGAATGAAGGGCGTCATACTCATATACATATTTTCTGTAGTATTCGATTATCTCGTCATCACTCAGTTCATAGGAATATCCTGTATCATATGTTGTGTCTTTATCCTTGAACTTCGCCAGTTCTCCTGACTCACGAACCTTATAAAGCATAGGACTGATTCCTCCAGCAATCTCTGCCCCCTCAGTCTCAAGGCTTGGATCCTCACCAAATGTATCATCGAAGATCTGCTTATACATAAGATACATAAGTGGAGTCTTACAATCTTCTCCAGCCTCGTCTGCAGCTCTCTCGATATCCAGAATCCACCACTTCATCATGCTGGTAGGATTAACATCTAGCTCATAGTAATGTAAGATCAAGTTCTTTAAGATATACTCTATCTCTGTGTCATCGTTTGGAAGATTAAAGTCCTTTGGTCCTATGGTCTTATATCTCATTACACTATTAAATAAATATTGAATGTAGTGAGCAGCAAGCCCCACGCCCATTCCTGGATCAAAATACATGTACTTATCTAAAAGATCCTGCTTTGCGAAGTCAAAAATGCCTCTTTTAACAAGACTCATAAGGATCTCATTTCGCTTAGATAACTTTATAACTCTCTTAATTTCACCTCTAACCCACTCTGGATCATCAACAAGTTCTTTTGCCTTATCCCCGTGGTCTATTCCCACAGTGCTGTCGTTATACGGGCATCTTGATGACAGATGTGAGTAGAGTTCTTCGTTTTGCTCGTTGATAGAGCTGAGAAGTTCCTCAGTAATAAGCTTTGGAAATGTCTTATGTATCTCGCGAAGAATCTCGAGCCAGAGGAATTCTCCATCTGGTGCAATTATCTCGATCTTATTCTTTTTCATTGCTGAAAACCATTTATAGCATTCAGAATCTTTGGTTATTCCGTTTTGGATAATATCGTCTGCAACAGCTGTAGAAAATGCCACATAATTGATCAGTCTATCGAAGGTAAAATCCCAGTCAGTCATTCCAACGCCTATTGTCCACATATCTTCTTCGGTACCTACATCCTCGATGTCGTTGCACTTAAAAACGCCACCTTCCTTTTCAAGGATTGGAACGATTTCACTAAGCAGATATGCAAATGTCCAACTGTCTCCATAGTTCAGTTCTTCCCTGCGATATGGATTCGCCCATGGCTTCAGAAAATGCTTTGTTAAACCATAAAGCAGTCCGAATTTATTTCCTCTCTCCAGGATTTTTCTCATATATCCAAGATAGCACTCTTCGAATTCCGGATTTCTATGAAGAAAACGATCTTCCTGAACAGCGAAGTAAATATTTTCAGCAAATGTTTCATCATCCGCACTAAGCAGTCTTCCCATGAATTCCTCAAACCACTTAGGGTTTTCGTTATACATTTCAACAAAGAAGCTCTTAGAACTGTAACTTTTTGCGTCAAATGATAAACCAAGACCACCCAATTCCGAAGCATCTGCAAGAACAGTGAGTTCTATAATATTACGTTTAAATTCCTTCAAGATACTCTCAAAGATAGAACCTGATGTTTCTGAAAAAATACTTGCCATATGCCATCCTGAGACAGAAGCTTTGATGAATCCATTCTGGTATGGCATACCATAGTTTTTTCTGATAAAGAGGATAACATCAACGAGCTTCACCATAATATCGAAGCTTTTATAATCAGGCTTCTTATCTCTATTTGTATTATCGCCACAATTCTTTCTAACTCTGACGTAATTTATCTGCAGATCTGTACCCATCTTCACGATTTCTGCAGAATAAGTCTTTAAGATGTAATCCTTGTAGACTTTATTAGCCAGCATAAACACACGTCCCTCAGCGCTGCTGTAGCTAGAAAGCAGTGGTGAGAGATCATTTAGCACGCCAATAAAACGGTAGGTGATATCGTCCATGCTGATGTAATCGAAATACTCATCAAGAGTCACCTCGCCAAATGTAGCCAGCGCTGCCAGGAAGTCTGCAGCAAGCTTCTTATTGATAGCATTATATCTGCCAAAAAGACGACCAAGATATTCAGAGATGATCCTCTCCTCGCTTAGTTCTTCATTTCCAATGATGTCATTAAACTCAACAAAAATCTTAAGATAGAGAAGACGGAAGTCAGCCTTCTGAATAAGGTCATCACGCATAGTTTCACTCCGTCTATGCTTTGTATCGCGACGGTTCAGGAACTCTCGGAGTACTGACACATTCATCTCAGAGTCACGTCTGATCTCGATCACATCGTCAGCGCCTTTTACAACTCTATCGATATGAGGACGCACATCCTCTGCCACAGTATCCTCATCTGAAAATCTTGTAGTGTAGATAATATATACGCCGTCTTCTAGTTTATTCTCATTCTGAGAAGACGCGCCTAAAGATGTTGGAAGCCACTGAAGGATCTGCTTCTTGTCCTCTGTTATTTCATCGATACCATCCACAACAAGAACAAGCTTTCTGACGTCGATATATTCAGAATAGATATCCATATATGTGTTCAGAAAATCAACCATAGCCTTCTCTGGATTTCTGTCGTTGATACTGATCTCCGGAAGCTTCTTATCAGAAGATCTGAGAACATCTCCACCAACATTTGCGAATATATGATTCACATAACCAAAGAAATCATTCATTCCTCGAAGATTAGTTGTAGCGATTGAGACAGTATGAACCACAGCATCATCGATTGGTGCCTTGCTGTCGAATTCGTACACTCCACGCATACTATTGGCAAATGCAGTCTTACCAGTTCCACGCTCCATGCAGAGTGTCATTATTCCTGAATCGTTATCATCCATAAAGCTCTGGAGTCTATTCTTGATCTCCTCAGGCATAATGTATTTATCTGGCTGATTCAATGAATCGTAGATATCATCCTGTGACTTCAGGACATAGTCCGCCTTAAGTCCGGCATCCAGGTCTCCTCCAAGACTCAGCTCATCGATATAGCTCTGGAACATCTCAAGACTCTCTGTATCTGAATAGCCTGAGATATAGTCCACATACTTAACTCTTCTCTTCTTTGCATAGACCGAATCAAAGAACAGCCCCCTGAAAAGGAACTTGTCTACCATATAAGATTCGCCGTCAATATACAGATTAATCTCTTCTGCTGTTTCGATGTCATAGCATTCAGCTATCTTCTCATCGTCCCAGAAGCTGTAGAAATCATTTCCATCTATCTCATAATAAACATTAGAATAAAGGCCATGGTCGCCATTTACTGGATTACGGAAATATTCCCCCAGATTTGTGATAAGAGTCTGGATCTCAGCCTGATATTCATCACTATCTTCACACTTAAGCATGCCATGACCTATAACCTCATTTCTCCAATGAGCTATGTCAGAAAATTCGCTGGAAACCTTCTTACGATAAAGATCCATGGTCGCTGTAAGAATATTCTTGATACTGTCAGGAAGCTGATAATACTTTCTCTTTGTACCCTTGAGAATAGAATTAGCCAGTTCATCCCATCCACCAATAGTAAGAGGCTGAAGAATGAGCTTCTTCAGGATATTCTTCTCCTTTACGAGTTCGTCAGCATAGTTATTATCAAGGTAAATGAGCGCCATAATAACAGGGATACGCATAAGTATCTCATACAGATCCTTGATCTGCAGAAGACAGCCATACACATTTCCCTCGGATGCTATCTCATATAATCTCTTATAATTGCAAGAAATTGGAACAGGCCATCTATTCTCTCCGAACAGTTCCTCATTCCAATTACTCTTATCTTCTGATATTTTTTTAAGCCAATCTGCCATATAAATCCCTTTCTTAAACACAATTAACCTTAGAACCAAAATTATACCATATATTATCCGACGAAAGCATCCTCAGACTGTTTTCCTTTTGATGAACTTAGTATATTCCTCCCTACTAACGGATATTTTTTTGCACAAAAATGAGAATTCCTCAAAAACAAAAAACGCACTTCAAAGTAATTTACTTCAAAGTGCGTCATTTGGCTTTCTATGCCTATTTTTCCTTACAACTACCTGAACATATATGTAAGTTTTGATTCCAGCATTTTCTTTGCCTCTGCCACTGTTTTATCCAGGATTCCATCAAAGCAAGGGAACTCGGAAAGGAATTCTTTTATTCCCTCCACTTTACTGTCCTCCAGATAATCAGCAAATGGAATATCCTCCCCTTCATAAAGGTCGAGGTAATGCTCCATCTCAAAATCCAGCTGCATTACCGAGATGGTTGCATCGCCCTTGGTACAATCAAGAACTCTGCCTGCATATATCTCAGCCGCCTCTTCATCCTCATAGTCTCTGGCAATCAGGTACATATACTTATAGATATGCTGCCATGGATCGTTGGTAGTATCATCAAACTTATTACTGTTTTCTTCACCCTTTACACCATTCTTATTATTCTCGATATCCTCGATGAAGCTTACTAATTCTTCGTAGAGATTAGAATTGCTATCATTATAGAACTTATAAAATGCCTTAACAAACACCGACAGCGCATATCTGATAAACTGCCTGTTTAGATATGCTTCCTTCAGAACCTTCAGCTGTCCAGCCACACTGTCGCAGCCCAGGCCCTTTGTATCAAAAAATCCAAAGTACTGCGGTGCATATTTCTCATACCCACCCATATTTGCAGTATCCACATAAAGATTCATCAGATATGACAGAGTGATATTCTGATTGGCAACGTCTCCAGACCATTTTTCCAGCGCCGATTCAAACCAGTTCTCTGAAATACTTTCGTCGCCCATAAAAGCATAGGCCTGTCCCAAAGTACTGAAGATCTTTCCGGAAACAACCTGTGTTGTATTCTCAATTCCAGTTAAGCCTGCCATAACCATTTCCAGCTGCTCGATCAGAGTCTCGGAACTGCCGATATCAATATTCTTTTTTGCATTTTCTGCAAAGATTCTTGGCCATACATCGTCAATAAAAAGATCCTTCACCTTCACATACTCAAAGGAATTGAAGTAAAGCTGAGCCGCCCTTGTCTTAAAATGAATATAATCCATTGGTGAAATATAAAGCTTATTTTCGTTACATTTATCGATCACAGGCAGAAGTCCACGCACCACTCCCTTATGATTAAGACCACGAAGGCGGATATCATTTAATCTAAATGTTATCTCCCCGATCTTTCTATCGAAGATAACTCTGTCCTCCCGAGGCTTTGACTCCTCTATAGCACGAAGCTTATCAAAAACTTCAATCAGCCTTTCGGCAATATGGAGGCCTCGGTTATAACCAAAATTTCCATCCTTACCCATGAAACGTTCTGCGTAACTTACGTACTCGTCGTATCTTGAGATAATATCAGAATAATACTTTTCATCTACAAGGAGGCTCTCAATATAAGCATCTAGTCTTGGAGCAAACTCTTGCTCATAGTACTTACTCAGGATATTTTCTCTGACATAATCTGCGTCATCACTCTCATCCACGCTGCGGCTTACAAGGCTGAAATCGAATTCGGCATCGAAGGCCTTAGCCAGATCACCCAGCATGATGTGTCGATATATCTTTCTGAAATCGGCATCTGCCTTGGAGTAGAATCTGATATCCACAGTACCATCTCCTACCTCAGCACCCAGCTCCTGCTGGATCAGTTCTGCTGTGTCATTGTAGATCTCATTTTTCGAATTAAGTCTATCTATGGTATTTCTAATATGACTGCACAGAATATCAGTGAGATAATGGATAGCCATATCCTTCTTGCCAGAATAATCTATGGAGTCAACTCCCAGATAGTAACTCTTATTCTTATAACCACCTGTCAGCTCCGAACCATATATCTCATCTGTGAGCGAAGTTCTGTAGGAGCTTACATTTGTAATGGTATATATGGTGGATTTCTTTTCTCTGTCATTTGATCCTTTTTCAACAACAATATGCTTAGCATACTCCTTGCTAAGTCCCTGATTTACCTCACGCTCCCTGTCGTTTGTAAGACCTGAAAATACAAGCGAACGCTGTGCAAACTGAAGAGAGTAATCAGTGAAGCTGTCATCAAACATATAAAACACTGTATTATACATTGAAACTGTGGACATTCTGGAATATAGATGTGATGCATAATCTGCTGCACCTAAGTTACTTTCCACACCTTCAACATTTATGAAGTTATCTCCAAAAGGATAAATATATGCATAGATTCCATAGCCCATTTCCTTGATGAATTCCATACTTCTTTCTTTCATCCACATAGAGAAAGGCTGTATCTCCTCCGCACGGAGTTTCTTCTCAAGTTTCGCCTTCTTGATTCCCACACCATCCTTTGAGTAATAGGTATTTGAATCCGACATATGAAGACTCTCAGGGTACTTAACTATTACCTCTTTATCCTCAAAAAGGAATCCCTTCTCTTCAAGGAGCCTATTGTACTCATCAGTTAATCTGGTAAGTTCACTTCTTATTTCTTTCCTGACATTTGCAACTATATTATCAGTTTTGGCATTTTCAGGAAGGGGCTTATCTATTATCAGTCCCCCTATAAAACGAATATCATCGGAGAGAAATCTTTCAAATTCTCCCGACTCATCTAGCGATATTATTCTTAATTTTCTTTCCTGTTCCATACTTTTCCTTCACTTAATTCTTGTATTCTTTTATTCTTGTATTCTATTACTTACTATACTGCTGTTTTCTTTGCTCTATAGAATCAATTATTTTATCCACTAATTCTCTAGGTTCAAGCAGCACCATCGACGCACCGTAGCTATAAACCCATGAGAGAAAAACTTCTGTACCAATCACTTCATCTTCGAAAATGGCATACTCAGTTCCATTTTCTTCGAAGAACTTGAAGTTTGTATCATTTAGTTTTGAACCGAGGTCGTTCTTAACTCTCTCGATTACTTTTCCTTCATTAAATATCTTGAGTTTAACCTTTACGCCCTTCTCGGAATAATTCACTCCCCACATCTTTTCGAATCTCTTCTCATCGATGTTACGAGCAATATTCTGCTTCACCTTCGAATCCTTAACACTGTAAGGGAGGATATTATCCATATTGTAGGATGTTCCTTTATGATCGAACACATAGTATGTATCTTCTGTTGTGTTATGTATTATCTTAATCGGGCGGATTGTCTTCTTAAGTATCTTGGTCTTTGCCTTGTAACTAAAATCAACGCTGCCGCCATCCTTTATTACTTCCAGCAGATAATTTACCAAATCCACCTGATCCTCGAAGCGAAGACGGTTACTATTCTTCACCCACAACGCTCCGGCGCCCTCCTCTTTATCTAAGAAGCTATTCAGCGTATCGGCCTCATCTGGAGTTAGCATAACTACCGCAGTTTCACTTAGGGTATCATGGAAAAATCTACAGTCATCATAAGCTCCACTTTTAAGTGTAGATGCAAACTTCGGATCAGTTAGTAGTACTTCGCTAATATCATCAAAGTATTCCGAATCTTTTACCATTTCCACTTCATCATCACTAGTTTTATTCTGTTTTCTCAGCCTCTTCATTTCCTTAAGTTTTGGAAGTGGCAAAGACATTCCCAGTGGGAAATTAGATTCATTATTCAGTGCAATGATGTCATCATAGATGATACTTTTCTTTATTCCAAGAATTGCAGCAAGTCCCTCAGGAGTTATACCATCTCCCTCTAGAAATGTAATCTCATGCTGCAGTCTCAGCAGATTATTACTTATCAGCTTATTCATACAGCCCCTCTTTTCTATACATTTCTTCTAAACGTGCCACGTCATCTAGCATCATTTTACGTAGACTCTCTGGCTCCAACACCTTCACACTTCGACCGAACCTTCGTAGATATTTGGCAAAATCAGACATTCCACGAATATTATCCTCATAGATAAAGGTCTCGCTATCCTTCTGATAGATCTTTGCTGACAGCATATCTCCACGGCACTCGAGTCTATTCCTTTGATTCTTCAGAACTGTAAACTTATGTTTTAGATTTCCGAAGTCTTTCACTTCGACCACCACATGCTCCAGCGGCTCAGCAGAGAGTGAGAAGCTCTCAGCATATATACGGATATACTCTTCCGACTGGTAGATATCATTTGGAGTATCCTTCAGTACCTCTATAGCTGGCTCTGTCTCTCCTTTTTTATCAAAGACAACGATTTCTTCTGTATCGATGATTCTATACTTTTCCTTGCCGGATTTACCTATAATATAAAGTTTATCCTTATCTGCTGTATAAACCATCAGACCAACTTTGATAGTGACAGGTCTACCCTTAACTAACATTTTAATTGCATATTTATCATACGGAATATCTTCAAACATTTTCAGACACTCAGAAATCCTTGGATTATTATTTATCTTGCTTCCAACAATTATGTAGTTACTGTCTTCACTACGCAGAGTCTCGCCAGAGATAAGAGCGAGCTTTTCTTCTACAGACTTCAGTTTATTTCCCAGTGCATATGTGGCGCCAAATGCTCTAATAGCATAGAGATATTCATCCACGGTATCCATATCGATATTCATAAGAACAGGGGCATTCTTTGGAATACTATAAACCCTCAGATTCTCATCATAGTTTATAAATCCATCACTCACCAGTTCCGTACATCTGGCCCTAATGGTCTCCTTTTTATTCTTATAAAATCGCGACCTTTCTTCTGTAGATAAAATGAATATGGAAGACTCATCTGCAAATCCAATATATTCATCAAAGAGATCGTCAAATGACAATCCACCCTTTGATTTCTGGAGAGTCAGAATAATTATCAGTTTCTCAACGCCCTCGCTTACAACGTGCTTATATACAATCTTTCTAGTCTCTTTATTCTTGCCCGAACCTGTCTCAGAACCTTCCAGACTCTTTCTATATTCGTTCTTTTTATCTTCGGAAATGATATAGCCCACGCCCTTCTTATGCTTTGAAATCTCATATCCAGATTCTTGAAGAGCCTTGATATCATTCTTTACATTTCGAACAGACTGCATTAAAAGACTGGAGAGTTCCTCATAGGTATAAGGTCTCTCCAGTAACTTTTTAAGAATCTCTAATCAACGGGCTTCCATCTCAGCCTGTTTACTCTGACTCATTTTATGACTCCCAACCTTTCCCCTCCCCCAGGGGATATAATCTACACGGTATTTTACCATACATACTGCGTATCTTCTATAAGAATAAAAGGGGTATATAAAAAAATATCCGAATAACAAAAAAAGTGACAACCACGAATGGTCGTCACTTTTCAGATTACTTATTAATATACGAATTAACCAAGCTTGTTAACAGCAATTGTGAGACGTGAGATCTTACGTGAAGCTGTGTTCTTGTGGTAGATACCCTTGTTAGCAGCCTTGCTGATCTCTGAGATAGCAACCTGAAGAGCTGCCTCAGCTGCAGCCTTATCATTAGCCTCGATAGCAGCCTCAACCTTCTTTACAAGTGTCTTAACCTTGCTCTTAACGCTCTTATTCTTCATCTCTCTCTTCTTGCTTGTAAGAATTCTCTTCTTTGCAGATTTAATATTTGCCATGTCTTCATTTCCTCCGGATTTAATCGATTATAACTATTCTATATTTTATACTGTATCTGAAATGTTCCAGACTAAAGTCAGCCGTTCTTTAGTTGAACTACTTTCTTCGAATCTTACTTAGCCAAGACACGTCTGATGCTTATGCACCGGCATATAAGAATCTACTTAAACTACAGCAAATGTCATAATAACAAAGACTACGCCTCTCGTCAAGCCCCTTTTGTAAGAAGTTTAACGATTAGGTTCTCAACAGCAGCATTTCCCAGAAGTCCGCCGCTATTGTTCATCATAATTGCTTCCTGGCACATATCCACCGCCTCGATCAGCTGTTTTCTAGTATATGAATTGGCAAGTGAAATGAGTCTTGACGTAATCCACTTCGAAAGACGAAGCTTGGATTCAATATCTGCAGGCTTCTTTCCTTCCTCCAGAAGTATCTTAACATCTAGAAGCTGATTGTACTGTGCCTGGATTCGTCCCATGATAGTGACAACGCTCTTCTTTAGCTTTATCAGATCCTGATACTGACTAATTGCAACCGCAGCATTCTTCTGTGATATCGCGCGACACATATCAAATATCTTATCCTCTACCGCATTTGAACAGAGCAGCGCCACATCTTCCGGGCCTACTACTCCTTTATCTATGCAGTAATCGTGAACCTTACGAGCTTCATTTTCAAGCATATACATATCAGCTTCGGAGCCGCATGCATCCAGGATTTTCTCAGGAACTGACAGCTTTACTTTTAAACCGCCCTCACCGAGTATACTGCCCAGCCAAGCTATCAGGTCACTCTTCTCCAGCCCTTTAAACTCAAGAACAGTAACATCTGGGCTCTTCGATGCAGCGAGATATGCCTTCTTAGCCTTGTTCACCTTCTGCTCGCAGAAGATAACCACATTTGACTCAGGAATCTGATTCACGCTCTCGATAAATGCTGGGTCCGATCCATCAAAGTACCCACTGCCATTAACCACAACTACTCTATGTTCAGCGAAAAATGGTACTGTTATCGCATCATTTATAAGAGTATTCAGGTCAAAGCTATCGGTATCGTACACTCTACAGTTAAGGTCGTCACTTGGATCTATCAGCGCATTCTTTATCTCATCGCGGTAGTACGTTGCAAGGTACTGCTCGGCACCATACATAAGATATACGCGCGAAAACTCTCCCGTGGTTATATGTTTTTTCACCGTGCTCTTGGAAGCACCAGTTGGATTTTCTTCTTTTCTAGCAGCCATAATCTTTCCTTTATCTTAGCAGGATCATCTGCTCAACCGACTTATATTCCTCCAGGCGGCTTGTCTTATGAATCGCCTTTATATCCTTTACATCAAGAGCCAGCCCCTTAGCGAGATAGGTCCAGAGCTCCTTCATCTTCATAACAACCTGCTTCTCATTTGACATTTCCGCCTTATATCCTTCCACGATATCCGCGAGAAATGCTCTCAGTCTCTTCCTATCCATCTCACATCTGTCAGATGAGTCGCCTTCAGAGCCCTCGTTCTCAGTATGTCTTCTCAGAATCGTAGGAAGTTCCGGATTTGCTATAACTCCGCGGCCTATCATATATGGAACTGGATTTTCATCCCCAGCCTCACTCTCAGTACACTGCTTTATATATGAAGATATTCTCTCAAAGGAAGCTGTATCAACTATATCCCCATTATAGCAAAGCTTTGTTCCAAATGAAGCTTCTTTCGAAAGTGATTCGAAAAGCAGCATAGCCTTTCTATATGCCTCTAGGCGAACCTCACCATCATAGAAATCCTTTCTGAGTCTTGGATGTATGATGAGCTCTGATATAGGATACTTCTTATAAATCTCCAGAATGTCATCCCACTCAGATTCGAACTCTACACCAATCCTGGTTTTTACAGATATCTCCATGTCGGAGGCTTCGCTGTCTCCCGTCAGCTTATCATATATATAGTACAGAAAACTATCTAATTCTTTTGTCCTATCGAGAAAGCCTGCTCCTCGTCCCTTTGATACTACTGTCCCAGAAGGACATCCCAGGTTGAGATTTACTTCTCTATATCCAAGTTCTGCCAGCTGCTTTGCTATAGTTACAAAAAGCTCAGCATCATTTGTCAGTATCTGAGGAACAACCTCCATCCCCTTATTGTTATCAGGATGAACATCTCTCTTCTCGCGGCCCTTCAGATGACTGGCTGTTAGAAATGGAGTAAAGTACTTATCTACTCCACCGTAGTGCTTCTCCAGCGCATTTCTATATACATATGTAGTTATGCCCTCCAAGGGTGCAAGATAAATTGTAGGCATATTTATTCCTTTTAAAATCTAATTCTATAAATCTTGTATGTATTAATATACCATTTATTTAAAAAAATGCAAAAATAAAGGACGCTGATGAATCCGCGTCCTTTATTTTTACACTATTTACACTATTTACGTTTTTCAAAAGAGATATGATTTCTTTCGTTGAACTTGTATATACTTTAACATGCAATTCGCAAATAGTGTTAAATATACAGTAAATAATTTATGAACAAATTGTTAATATCCTGAAAAAATCCCATTAATAAAGGCTTTATAGGGAGTATAGACAGCTTTCATCGATGTCAGAAGGCTTCGCAAAGCCTGTGCAACTCATAATAAAACGTAGTTCCTTTTGAACTCCTCTTACAAAGTTAACCACGCCATCGACCCCATTTTCTTCAAGTGATGGAAGCATTGATCTACCTACTGTCGCAGCGTCAGCTCCAAGTGCAAGTGCCTTATACACATCCGCTCCACTAGCTATTCCACAGTCTACGATTATCTTTACGTCCGTACCAATAAGCGCTTCTCTTATCTCTGGAAGCATACTCATAGGAGGCATAGCGTATGGCATACGTCCATGATGATGGCTTACTATTATAGCCTTTGCTCCAAGATTAGCACATTTAACCGCGTCCTCTGCACTAAGCACGCCCTTTACGAAAAATGGAAGCTTTGTTGATTCAATATATGAAGCAAGCATTTCAGAGGTTTGAACCGCCATCTTCTCTCCGATGACAATGTCCTCACCTTCCTCGCCAAATATATGATCTATATCCATTCCTATACCGAAAGCGCCCTTACTTTCTGCGTACTGCATCTGATCCCGTACCTTGCCATTATCAGCATATGGCTTTACGATTCTTACTGTCTTGGCGCCGGTAGCAACGATCTTGTCGTAGCCCTCATTTTCCATCATTCCCACAAAGTTAAGTATGTTTAGTTCCTTTGTAGCTAGGCTATACTCCTCGAGCCCAGTCTTCTCGCGCCCATTAAAACATCCAAGATGTGAAAATGCTGGCATCATTACTGGCATATCAAACTCTTCACCCAGAAATGATATCTTTGTATCTGCGACTACTGAATCGATTAGTCTCTCCTTGATAAGGATCCCATCCATGTAACGCTCATTTATTTCATTTGCATCTGATATTCTCTGATAACTCATTTCGTCCCCCCCCTAAAGATTTGCAGCTATATTTTGAACTACTTTTATATAATGAATATATTCTTCATCTGTTTCAAGATGCTCGACGATCATTGGCATATCGCTATCTAACTCACTCATTTTCTTCATATAATATCCAAGCGGAAACTCACCTAGTCCCGGAGCGCACTCCTCCAGCTGAAATGTGTACTCTTCCTTCAGGTGAACATCCTTGATGTGACAGCTTCTTATCTTTGGACCAAGCAGCTCAACGCACTCGTCTACCAAGTCGTGCGGATTAAAATATCTTTCCGCTGAGTTCGTTATATTGATGATGTCCATATGAACTGCGAACCTGTCGCGGTCCACTTCCTCCAGAAGTCTCACGTAGTCCTTCGGACCTGTTGGAATCATCCAAGGCATTGGTTCCAAGGTAAAGTATGTATTCTTCACATCTGCACGGTCTATAATCTCACGAACCATTTTTACAGTCTCTTCTCTTGCTTCTTTCGAGAAGTTTGCTTTATAATGGCCGTCCCATCTAGGGCCAAATGCACCTGCTACATTTACTGCACAGCGCGCCCCCAGATAATCAGCCAGCCTCAGCTGCTCTACGCAGTAATCTATATTTGCTTTTCTTTCGCTTGGATCCTGGGAGAGTGCATTTCTCCAGATTCCAACCTCTGCTATAGAGAGTCCAAACTCTGCAGCAGCATTCTTATAGCTATCTATCTTTCCTATAGGCGAATCGCTTTGCACTGGGAAGACAACTGTCTTGCATCCAAGCCCAACCTGTCTTTCAGCCCACTCTCTTGCAGATTCATGCATAAGTGGTGATGACGTACCAAATCTCATATTATCGTCCTCTTTCTTACATTTTAAAATGCAGCAGTGAATCCACCGCTGCATTTAATTGTAGTCAAATCATCTTTCATAAGAAAGCCAATAATTATAAAGTTTTGACTATTTTTTGCTTTATCACTCAGCAACATAGATTGTAATCTCAAACTCGGTACTGACTGTTGTGTCCGCAGGAATACTTTGTCTAATCACCTGACCTGGTTCTATTCCCTCCGCCTTCTCATATTCAACGATCACATTGAAGAATCCCAAGTTCTTAAGCTTATTCTCGGCACTTTCCACATTTAGTCCAACAAGCTCTGGCATATATACATGCATCAGCTTATGTTCTTCTTTTCTAAGGACAACCTTCACAATCTCTGGATAGTTATTAATTCTAACCGGGAACAGGCTATTTCCGAGACCTCGGCTTATAAACACAGCGGTTTCCCCCTCCGTGTGTACGCCTTCACAGAGTTCAGGAAAGAACTCGAAGTCTGACGAGATAAGTCCGCCCTTTCCAGGTACAACTATCTGTCCGCCATGATTATGTCCCGTTAGAACTATATCAGCTCCCGCCTTACTATAATCACTTAGATAGCCCGGTTCATGCGCCAGCATTACTACTAGATCATTTTCTTTTGAAACAGCTTGTGAATCATCATTTGCTACATTTATCTCGCCTCCAAGTGACCACTCCGACACTCCGGCAAGTGTAAAGCCCTGCATATCAACCGTCTGATCATCTATACAGTTAACGCCCATGGCCTGAATATCCTGAATGAACTGATCGTAACTCTCCTTACGACTATCCGCCAACCATTTCTCATGATTTCCGGAAATGTAATAAACAGGCGCAATCTTAACTGCTCCCTCAAAGAAAATCTCCGCCAGCTTAAAACTGGTATGCGACATATCAACCGCGTCTACAGTCACCACTATGATATCCGGCTCCGCAGCCCTGATATCCTTCATTAATCTTGAATCTCCTATTCCAAAGAGTTGATTATGAAGATCAGATATCTGAACTATCGTGTAGCCATCCATTTCCTCCGAAACCTCAACGCTGGCATATTCATATTCCGTGGTAACCAGGTGATAATTTCCATATAGGAAGTATGCCATAAGTGCCGCGTAAAGCACCGCAAAAACCGGAACCACCACGCGGAACTTAGTCTTCTTCGTCTTATGATGAAATGATATCATTCCCAGAAGTGCTCCGAAAGCACCGCCCAACACAGCGACAAGTATAAGTCTAGATTCCGGTATCCTATACTTCTCCTTCTCGGCCTTCTTCTTATCTACGCCATACAGGATAAAAGCAAGAATATTTATGATCAACATGTAGTAAACCAGTAACATATATAACCCTCATTTTACCTAATCATCCCGTTCATTATAACAAAAATCAAACAAAAAAAGAATTGATTAAGAGCTTCTCTAAATCAACTCTTCCTTTAGTGTCATAATCGCTATCGCGATCATGCAAGCCTTGAATAAAAAAAAGCAAGGCTTGGTTCCGCTTCGCGTAACACATCCTCACTTCGTTCGGAGCAACGATTTATTTCATAAATCGTTACCTCTAGTGCCATAATCGCTATCGCGATCATGCAAGCCTTGAATAAAAAAGCAAGGCTTGGTTCCGCTTCGCGTAACACATCCTCACTTCGTTCGGAGCAACGATTTATTTCATAAATCGTTACCTTTAGTGCCATAATCGCTATCGCGATCATGCAGAGGTGTTTCATCCACTCGCACTTGATTGACAAGCTTAAACGGTTTTTTTAGAGCATCTTATGATATAGCTTATTTACATATAAACACAAGATAGACGAAGCAGCGAAAACGAAAGCGGATGGTATGACAGCATATCCGGCACTGAGTTTCCCGTCACTGAGTATTACAAAAACAGAAGATGCTATCGTATATCCGACCAGTATCATCTCTATTGCAAACAGAATAATTATCCTAACTATGGTCGTTTTTTTCGCATTAGCTAAAACATTCACAATATCCATTAAGCTACTCCTGTTATCCATTTTTTCGAATTATTTCTTCTTAAGCACCGCTATCGCAGCATAATGTTTTACTTCAAAACTGTCCGGATAATCCTTAAGCATCTCCCTGTGTTCAGCATCCCACTTATCAAGTTCATCAGGAGACAGTGATGCTCCGACACCTCTGCAGGCAAACATTCTGCCATGCCATGACTCCTTTGTAAAAGGTACCATAAGATTGTATTCTTCGTGGTCGACAAACTCGAAATAATCGAACATCACATCAGGTATAAAGATAGGATGCTTAGTCTCGCCTGCGCCCGACCAGTCGGGACTATACTTGCGCACGAGATCCTCGCTCTTGCCTGCGATCTCATCTTCAAAAGGAAGCCATGCCATAAATAGAACAACGAGCTTTCCGTCCTTCTTAAGTATACGGCTGAACTCAGGTGCGACCTTATCGTGATCGAAATACCAGAAGCACTGGCATGCTGTTAACACATCAAATGATTCGGAAGGAAAGTCGATCTTCTCTGCTGAAACCGCGCGAAAATCGATATTCATACCGGCGGATTCAGACAAAATCTTTGCCTGCTCAATCTGCTCGGGCGAAATATCCGTACCGACCCACTCTGCTCCAAACTTATACATATTGCGCGGCAATACGCCTGTACCGGTTCCAAGGTCGAGAACTCTCTGACCCTTGATACAAAGACCCCTGTCAGCAACCTTCTGATAAAACTCCTCAGGATAAATATCCCTGTACTTGGCATATGCTTCAGATGTTTTTCCCCAATCAAAAGCCTTACCGGAATCGATCCTACTATCCTTTATATCCATGATCGAATATCTCCTTTTCAGATAAAATGCATCATTGAGTATTCTTAAATGTCACACTTGCGACATTTATTAGGATGTATTATAATTCTGCAAGTAAGAGAATTCAATCATTTTTGCGTATATGTCTCACATTCGCAAAAATGTGCCATTTAAGGAGTCTACCACATGCGTGATACATCCAAGAGGATTAGGAAGACAAAAGACGAGATTGCAAATGCACTCTGCTCGCTCTTAGAAACTAATCAATATAATGTAATAACCATCCAGGAGATCGCCGATTCCTGCAGTGTCACCAGAAGAACTCTCTACCGCCATTTCAAGACCAAGGACGAGATACTTCATCACTGCTTCAAAGGCTGCGCTACACAGTTTTCAACTTACATTGCTACCCACGCACCGAAAGATTACCGTGAATTCTGTGTCGTATATTTCTCATTCTGGAATGAGAACATAAACATGCTCACCATACTTAACAAATCAGGCATTATGTACCGCTTCGCTAGTGAATTCGAATCGCTCGTCTTGATGATGTCTTCCCAGCTTGGACACGATTCCATAGATAAAAATGAAGCGCTCAAAGCCAACCCAAAATATAAATATCACTTCGCATACAGAACCGCCGGTTTCTGGCACGTAACCGAACTGTGGTGTCAGGAATCGCCACGTAAAAAACCTGAAGAAATGGCTGACATCATGATGGAAATCACATCTTTCCCGGGTGGGGTTCAGATAATATAATCATCAATAAAGGGCTGGTAATTGAAGTTACGAATTGTGTCATAAATACCGTCTATATCATCCTGTCTTGCAACAATCGACTTAGTATCAATCTCAGTTGTTTCCATTAAGAGTTTCAATTCATTCTTGGTCACAAACTGCTGGTTTTGACGAATATAATGCCTCTTTTCACGAAAGGCTCTCATTATTGCAATACTTTGAGTTACTGCAATATCATTTTTAAGAACCGCAGCAAGCATATATGTACCCTGTTCTGTATATACATAAGGATTGGATCTGCTTTTACGATTAATATTTGCGGTCGCATTTTGCGACCACACCAATTCAACCCCTATGGTTGAAATTTGTTAGACATAAGAAAAAGCCACATCATTATAATGTGACTTTCTCTATTGGCTCATCAAGTATTTTAGATATTTCATCTGCTGAGTAATTTAATTTAAGTAATGTTTTTATACTGCCAAGTTTCATAAGTCTTTCAGACTCAAGTTCAAGTACCTGTCCTCCCATAGCATCATCAACTCCCTTCTTTAGTTTTGTTTGATTAACCAGCATATAGTCAGCAATTTTTTTAATAAGACCTATTTCTCTGGCATTTCTGCTGTTTTGAAAAACTTGAATTAGCTTTTTCATTCAAGGCAACATAACGCCTGGAGATTGATAAAATAAATTCAATTCATATATATTTTTTGAATTTGCTTTTGGGGGTAATTTACCTCATCTTATTTTCATAATCCTCAAGAAAATGAAAAATATTATCAACTATCGCCTGGTCATCAATGACTCGAAATAGCATAAAATAATCGTGAGAGAAATAGTTAATTCTTTTATATCCCTGTGCTTTTAATCTTGGATTATCACAAAACTTTAAACTACCAGCAACTTGCGATAAGCTTTTTATAGTTTTTTCGAAGTCATCTAATACATTCTTTGCAGCTTGGTCATTCTTTTTTTCTTCTATCAAATATCTGATATGTTTTTCAAGATCTCTTTCTGCATCAATAGTAATCACAACCTTAAATTCCATACTTTGCCCTCATATCAGTTATAACATCATCTGCATCTCTGTATAATCCTTCTTCTGCGTGTTTTCTTGATATATCAAGCCTTGACAATAACTCATCCTCAGATAGAGCATTATATGGATTAGTTTTCACCTTCTTTATTTCAAACGGAAAGCCATCACTTGCAACAGCTTGTGTTAAAAATATTCTTATTGCTGTTGTTGTATCAGTACCTAGAGACTTAAAAAGATCATCTGATTTAATCTTTAATTCGTCATCTACTCTAACCTGTATTGTACTTGCCATATTCACATCCTCCTCATTATCATTGTAATACAATTATAATGCAATTTTATTACATTTGCAATTATCTGCATAAAAGTATTGCACAAAATGACAAAAACCTCGGTATCACTACCGAGGTTCTTAAGCTGGGGTACTAGGATTCGAACCTAGAAATGACGGAGTCAGAGTCCGTTGCCTTACCATTTGGCGATACCCCAATATGTAATTAATCTTGCGCCGTTTTTCACAGCGCAAGATGTATTATATACAACCGCCTTATAAAATGCAAGCTTTTTTTACAGAAATAAAGCGTTTTTTGCATATTTAACCGTTTTATCTTGTAAATATATAGATAATATTCGGATTTCCTAGATTATATAACCTCAACTTGGCACATTTTCATAGTCTCAAGGGCTGCCTTGTGGCTGTCTGGTGTAACACCAGCGCAACATGAGCTATCCACGCTCACAGGGATTTCTGGGAAGTGTGCCTTGATGATCAGCGCATTTGATACCACACAAATATCTGTACAGAGTCCAACAATTTCTACCTCTTCGAAGTTATACTTATTCCAGCCTGTATATCCGAAGGATGGCTTATCGATAATCTCGCATCCATCTGTAGGAAGTTCTGCGAATATTTCCCACCCAGAGGTGCCTTCGATGCAGTGAACTACTGGAAGATGCTTACCTTCATTTGTGTCCATGTAACCCTCATGATGAGTGTCACGTGTGAAGATTACTTCGTCGCCACGGTCCTTATATTCCTGAATCTTGTTTTTTACATTTTCGACTATAGCTACTGCTTCTGCCGTTCCAAGACTTCCATCGATGAAGTCATTCTGCATATCTATTACAATCAGTGTCTTCATGGCAAGTTCCTCCCTAATTGGTTTTACGGATATAGGATTCGAACATCTTGTTGTATGGCAGCCATAGCTCTCCACTCTGGTCGCCTTCTACAGCTTCAGTAAAGGCCTGAAGCTTTGCGTCCATATCATCTGCGAAGGAAAGAGCCAGAGCCTCTATAATCTTTGGCTTCTCTGGAGAACCATACTCCAGCTTTCCGTGATGTGCCAGGATACAGTGAACCAGCTTGTTGAGCGTGTCGACTGACATGCCTTCAATCTTGGCAGCCTTTCCTCTTACCATCATAGCGCCCATAACGATATGGCCCACTAAGTTACCTACATCTGTGTAATCATTTTCCGGAAATGATGACAACTCATTTACTTTTCCGATATCGTGGCAGATAGCTGCTGTAACCAAAAGGTCACGATTGATTATTGAATAATGCCCCGCAACATAGTCAGATATCTGAGCAACCGACAGCGTATGCTGAAGAAGTCCACCAATAAATGAATGATGCATAGCCTTTGCAGCACTGGACTTCTTAAATGCCTTGATAAAATCCGCATCTTCGACAAAGAATGCTCGTAAGATTCCATTTAGGTTAGGATCCTTTACTGTATCTATAAGAGCCAGAAGGTCCTTATACATTTCATCTATGTTATATGGTGAAACTGGCATATAGTCGGCTATATCATAGGTTCCTTCTGCAGCCTTTCTTGCCTGTCTCACATTTATCTGAAGCGAGTTGTTAAAGGATGTAACCTGACCAGTTATTCGGATGTAATCCATGGATTCGAAATGCTCTATAGCATTTGAGAGATCCCATACCTTAGCATCAACTATGCCTGTCCTATCCTGAAGCTTCAGGCTGTAGTAGGTCTTGCCAGCCTTAGACTGCGCAACCACCTTATCCTTACAAAAATATGTTTCTGAGATATTATCTCCCTCGCGGAGAGTGTTTATATATATCATATTCTGTGTCCTTTCTAGAAATGAATATGTACGCCCCTACATATCTGGGACGTCATACTTAATTAGGTTAACACGTATCTAATCGATTCGCAAGAACACTTTGCTTCTATTTTACTTATATTTTGCTACCGTTTTTCTTCTGTTTTTCTTCCATTTTTGTGACATTTAAGGTATATTAAAGGGAGGTATGTCTGGAGGAATTATGAACAAACGATCAATACGTGTACTTGAATATAATAAGATACTTGAACAGCTAGAAGCTCACGCGGTAACCATCGGTGCAAAACGTATGGTTCAGAGGCTGAAACCCCTTAGAGATAGAGCTGAGATAGAGGCTCTTCAGCAGAACACCCGTGATGCATTTCTGAGACTTGAAAGACATGGTTCAGTTTCATTTTCTGGTGTGACAAATGTTAACGAAAGCCTGAGACTTCTCGAAATAGATTCAGCTCTCTCTGCTGCAGAACTTCTAGATATTGCAAGTCTCCTGGAAGCCGCCACAGAGGTTAAGAACTACGGGGATAGTGCTGGTTCTGACGAGGATTCCAAGACCTTTGATTCTCTGACCACTTACTTCGAAACTCTTGTTCCGCTGGAGGATGTTTCTAGCGAGATTAGAAGATGTATCATTTCTTCAGACGAGATTGCAGACGACGCCTCTGGCGCTCTGAAAACTATTAGACGTAAGATAACTCAGTCTGAGGCTGATATTCATAATACATTAAATAGAATAATTAAGAGCAGTGCTAACCGCGATATGCTCATGGATGCTCTCGTTACAACACGTAACGGAAGATACTGTATCCCAGTAAGAATCGAGCATAAGAATGCATTTCCAGGTATGGTTCACGACCGCTCCCAGTCTGGTTCTACAGTATTTATCGAACCGATGCAGGTAGTCGAGCTGAACAATAAGGTTCAGGAACTACATTCCGAGGAACAGCTGGAAATCGAGAAGATTCTATCTGACCTCAGCCGAATGGCCGCTCCTGTGAGAGAAGACATTCAGGAAAACTATAAGACACTGGTTGCACTAGACTTTATATTTGCAAAAGCAAAGTACGCTAAGGAGCTAAATGCATCTGAACCCGTATTCAATAATGAAGGGTTTATTGATCTAAAAGCGGCAATCCATCCTCTCCTCGATCAGAAGAAGGCTGTCCCTATCGACATTTCTCTCGGTAAGGACTACACACTCCTTATAGTAACTGGACCAAATACCGGCGGTAAGACGGTATCACTGAAGACCCTTGGACTCCTCACACTTATGGGACAGTCAGGACTTCATATTCCAGCACTTGCGGGTAGCCAGCTGGCAATCTTCGATGATGTATTTGCTGATATTGGTGATGAGCAGAGTATCGAGCTTAGTCTCTCGACCTTCTCCTCACATATGAGCAACATTATATATATAGTTAAACATGCAAATGATAAATCCCTGGTTCTCTTCGACGAGCCAGGTGGAGGTACTGACCCAGCCGAAGGTGCAGCCCTCGCCATATCTATATTAAATGACCTGAAGGTCAAGGGCTCTCGTGTCATGGCGACGACTCACTACACTGAGCTTAAGACCTATGCCATAGGAACCGAAGGCGTAGAGAATGCCTCCTGCGAGTTCGATATCAAGAGCCTTGCTCCAACCTACAAGCTGATGATTGGAATCCCTGGTTCCTCTAACGCTTTTGCCATAGCTAAGCGTCTCGGAATGCCAGATGAGATTACAAATGCAGCAAGAGAAGGAATGGACGAGAACCAGCTGAATATGGAGCGAATCATTTCCCAACTCGAGGAAAATGAGAAAGAAATGTCTCGTCTCAGAGAAGAACTGGAGATAGAGACTAATTCTGCAAGTCAGATTCGCGCTAGACTTGCTGAGAAGGAAAAGAAGCTGGATGAGAAGAAGGCTGAGATTATAGATAAAGCTCGTATAGAAGCACGCGAGATAGTTGAGGATGCTAAGGATACAGCTGATGCAGCCATCCGTGACTATAACAAATGGCTGAAGAATCCAAAGGATGCAGATGCCCGAATTATGGAGCAGATGCGTTCTGACCTCAGAAAGAAGAAAGACTCCTACAATGTTAAGGAGGAGAAAAAGAAGAAGAAATATTCTGGCCATAAGCTCACTGACTTCCATATCGGCGATAAGGTTCTGGTACTCAGTCTAGATACAGAGGGACATATCATAGGACTGGCTGATTCAAAGGGACTTCTGGAGGTTGAGATGGGAATACTTACCTCCCGCCACCCTGCAGATGACCTACTTATAATAGATGAAGATAAAATAAAGACTAAAAATGCAGCTGAACAGTTTAAGATGGCTTCAGTTGGACCAGGTGTAGCGTATACATTTAGACCTGAGATCAATCTTCTCGGTAAAACTGTAGACGATGCACTGATGTCACTAGATAAATACCTGGACGATGCTCTACTCGCTCATGCTGAGCAGGTTACCATCATCCACGGAAAAGGAACTGGCGCACTAAGACGAGGCATCACCGAATATCTTAAAAAGAAAAAGTTTGTCAAAGAGTTTAGAAGCGGCGAGTTCGGCGAAGGCGACGCCGGCGTAACCATAGTTAAGCTTTAGGTTAAAAGATTAATTTATTGAGGTGAAGAGATGTTAAAGCAGAAAATATTAATTGTTGATGATGACGAAAACATTGCAGAGCTTATCTCACTCTATCTTGAGAAGGAGCAGTACGATACTGAAACTGCCCACGACGGAGAGGAAGCTCTTAAGCTGATCGAGGTATATAACCCTGATCTACTGCTTCTTGATCTTATGCTCCCTGGTATAGACGGCTACGAAGTGTGTCAACAGGTTAGAAAGACCCGTGATATACCAATCATTATGCTGTCCGCCAAGGGTGAAGTATTCGATAAGGTTCTCGGACTTAAGATGGGCGCCGATGACTATATGGTTAAGCCATTTGACGCAAATGAATTAATTGCCCGAGTAAGTGCCGTTCTAAGACGTTCTGGTACTTCTAAGTCAGAAGAGCCTAATCCTACTGAAGTTACTGATTTTGAGCATACTGGCGATTATATCGAATATGAAGGACTCATCGTCAATATCTCTAATTACACCGTAACATTCGAAGGCAGCAATATAGAAATGCCACCTAAGGAGCTTGAACTGCTCTACTTTCTTGGAGTTCATCCTAATCAGGTATTTACCAGAGATCAGCTGCTCAACCAACTTTGGGGATACGACTTTGTTGGTGATACAAGAACCGTTGATGTTCACATCAAGAGACTTAGAGAGAAGCTAAGCGGCGAGCACAACTGGTCCATCCAGACAGTTTATCGTATCGGATATAAGTTCGAAGTAAAGTAGAGGTTACTCATATGCAGCGTTCGGTTCTAGATAGAATATATATAGCATTTCTCTTGATACTTATCGTATCATTTGGCTTCCTTATATTTTTTATCTCTTATTTCACCAGGAGATCTCTTATATCTGAGAAGCAGATTACACTTTCAAATGAAGCTACCCTCATATCATCACAGACCATAACCTATTATATGGCTGGTGCGATGTCTACTTCGGATCTTGCTACATCCTTTAACTACTATGCAGGTACTCTTAAGGCGGATATCTGGTATGTAAATGCAAAGGGTGAGCTTATTGCTAGTTCAGGTTATTTTGGCGAAACCAAGGACGGAGAAACCGGCACTTCCTCTGACTCCAAGACCTCGGTTGCCATTATGAAGAGTCTTCCAAAGTCAATATATGATCTTGATAAGAATTATCAGTTAAATGAAAACTCTTATTCTGTATCTGATTTCTATGGAACTTACAGTGATAAAGTGATCACTGTTAATACACCTGTAGTTTTAACTGTTCAGGATTCTGACGGAAATGGTCCTCAGAACCTCAACTGTGGTGCACTTATAATTCACACCACAACAGAAGATATCAACAATATGATGAAGAAAATCTATAGCATCTCATTTATCCCTTGTCTCGTCATCATTGTTATATCCTTTGCCCTGCTTCAGATTGTCTCTCATAAGGTCCTTAGACCTATTAAGAAGTTGGCGGAGGTAGCTCAGGATTATTCTAAGGGTGACTTCGATGTTGAGACGGGAATCAAGTCTTCCGATGAGATAGGTCAGCTGGCCGACTCGATGGAATACATGGCTTCGGAACTTTCGAAGCTGGAGGAATATAGACACGACTTTATTTCTAACATATCACACGACTTCAGAAGCCCTCTTACTTCTATACGAGGCTATGTAACCGCTATTCAGGATGGTACTATCCCACCTGAGAAGCAGGAGCGATATCTTGGTATCGTTCTGGACGAGACAAATCGTCTGACCAAGCTTACACAGGGACTTCTGGACCTGAACCGTCTCGAGATATACGGTCCATATCTGAATCTGATAGATTTCGATTTTATCGATATCGTTAAGACAACACTTAATACATTTGAAATCAAATGTATCGATAAGAAGGTAGCTATCTACCTGAATAACCACGCTGAAGCTACAGTAGTCACAGCTGATAAGACAAAGATTCAGCAGGTTCTCTATAACCTCATAGATAACGCGCTGAAGTTTACACCTTCTAACAAGAATATCTATATCAATATCACTGAGAAGGGCGAAAAGCTTCACGTTTCTGTAAAGGATGAGGGTATCGGTATGAGCGAAGATACCCAGAAGAAGATTTGGACAAGATTCTATAAAAATGATACTAGCCGCGGTAAGGATAAAGGCGGTACCGGCCTTGGTCTCGCAATCACTAAGCAGATAATCAAGGCTCACAATGAAACAATAGATGTTTACAGTACTGAGGGTGAAGGTTCAGAGTTTGTCTTCACTCTTACTAAGGCAAATGAAGAATCTACTCACTCAGGCGAGACTCAGATTCTCATTAATCCAAATAACACCCTATAACTATTGGGGAAAGGAATCAATATGCGTAAAGAGATACTTTCATTACTTGAGAAAAACAGCCGACTCACTCCAGCAGAAATAGCTGCAATGATCGGTTCAGATGAAGATACAGTTGCAAATGAGATTAAAGCCATGGAGGCTGAAAATATCATTTGCGGATATCATGCACTTGTTGACTGGACAAAGATTGAGCATGAGCGCGTAACCGCACTTATCGGACTCAAGATATCTCCAGTAAGAGGCGAAGGCTTTGACCGTATATCCGCGAGAATCAGCAAGTTTGAAGAGGTAAAGTCAGTCTTTCTTATGTCTGGTGCCAGCCACGATCTAATCCTTACTATAGAAGGTGATTCTCTTAAAGATATATCACATTTTGTATACGAGAAGATTGCTCCTATGGACACTGTAGTATCAACCGCAACCTTCTTCGTTCTTAAGAAGTACAAGGATCACTATATCGATCTTACTGAAGGTCATGGCGAGGATAACCGCATCCAGATAATGCCATAATATACCTTATAGTCTAAACACATTTTATACTAGAGGATAACTTATGAAATCTGTTAATAAAGTAGTTCAGGATATGAAGCCGTCGGGAATCAGAAAGTTCTTCGACATCGTAAGCGAGATGCCAGATGCTATCTCTCTCGGTGTTGGCGAACCAGATTTTGATACCCCTTGGCATGTTGTAGACGAGGGAATCTATTCTCTCGAGAGAGGCAAGACCTACTACACATCTAATTCTGGACTTATCGAACTTAGAGAAGAAATCTGTAAATGGTATGAACGAAAATATAACGTTTCCTATAATCCAGCTACAGAAGCAATAATCACTGTTGGTGGTTCCGAAGGAATCGACCTTGCACTCCGTGCCATGCTTAATCCAGGGGACGAAGTCATAATTCCTGAGCCCAGCTACGTATCCTACGTACCTTGTGTAAGTCTGGCTGGCGGCAAGCCCGTTATAATTGATCTCAAAAATGAGAATAAGTTCAAGCTGACTGAAGAAGAACTCGCTAGTCACATCACTGACAAGACAAAGGTTTTAATCCTATCTTATCCTAACAACCCAACTGGCGCTATTATGACTAAGGAGGATCTTGAACCTATCGCTGAGCTTGCTAAGAAGCACGACTTATATGTCATTTCTGATGAGATTTATTCCGAGCTCACCTATACCGAAGAGCCTCATTTCTCTATAGCTTCTCTTCCTGGAATGCAGGAAAGAACTATAGTAATAAATGGATTCTCTAAGGCTTACGCGATGACAGGATGGCGTCTCGGTTATGCGCTCGCACCGAAGGATATAGCGAAGCTTATGGTAAAGATACACCAGTTCTGTATCATGTGTGCTCCTACCACTAGCCAGTATGCAGCTATAGAAGCTCTTAAGAACGGTGATAAGGATATCGCTAACATGCGTAAATCCTACGACGAACGCCGCAGATATCTACTAAAGCGACTAAGTGATATTGGAATGCCTGCTTTTGAACCTCAGGGAGCCTTTTATATATTCCCAAGTATTCAGGGATTCGGCATGTCTTCTGATGAGTTTGCGACAAAGCTTCTTGAAAGCCAGAAGCTTGCAGTTGTACCAGGAAATGCATTTGGTAATTCTGGCGAAGGATTTATCAGAATCTCCTATGCATACTCCATCGATCAGCTACGAGAGGCTCTGGACCGTATCGCCATATTTACTCATTTTCAGGAATAGTTAGTATAAAAAAGGACATTTCCCGATTTGGAAAATGTCCTTTTAGATTACTTAATCAATTACTTGATTTCTTTATATTCTAATCTACGTATTACTCATTTCCAAGATTGAACTTGTCATGAATAGCGTTCATAGCACGCTCTGTGTTCTTCTCATTTATAAGAACTGTAACACGAATCTCAGATGTTGAGATCATACGAATGTTGATGTTAGCATCATAAAGTGCTTCGAACATCTTAGCTGCAACGCCTGCATTTGACTGCATACCAGCACCTACGATAGATACCTTAGATACGCCCTTATCTACGTCGATCTCCTCGAAGTCCATCTGCTCCTCTATGATCTGCTTAGCTGCATCTGCATCCTCATCTGTACATGTAAATGAGATATCCTTCTTTCCATGACGTCCGATCGACTGAAGTATCATATCAATATTTATATTCTGCTTAGCCAGTGCATTGAAAAGCTTAAATGCTACTCCTGGCTCATCCTTTAGACCAATAACGGCAACTCTTGCTGCATCTGTATCAGCTGCAACACCGCTTACTATCATCTTTTCCATCTTACTTCCCTCCCTTACAACGGTTCCTTCGTTAGTATTCAGACTGCTGCGTACAACAAGACGTACGCCATATTTCTTTGCGAGCTCTACTGAACGGTTATGAAGAACTCCCGCTCCAAGTGTAGCAAGCTCTAGCATCTCGTCATAGGTTACCTGATCCAGCTTACGTGCTGCAGGAACCTTTCTCGGATCCGCTGTATAAACTCCGTCAACGTCGGTATATATTTCACATTTGTCTGCATGAAGCGCTGCAGCTATAGCAACTGCTGTTGTATCACTTCCACCACGTCCGAGCGTTGTATAATCATCATACTTATTAACGCCCTGGAATCCTGTTACGATAACTATCTTGTGCTGCTCCAGCTCATTTCTGATACGCTCTGTATCTATTCTCTTAATGCGGGCATTGCTGTAAACACTTGTTGTGTGCATAGCAACCTGATATGCATTTAAAGAAACAGCTGGAACTCCAAGAGATGCCATCGCCATGGACATAAGAGCAACTGACTGCTGCTCACCTGTTGTAAGGATCATATCCATCTCTCTCTTTGGAGGATTTGGGTTAATCTCTTTCGCCATATCGATAAGCACATCTGTATACTTACCCATAGCAGAAAGAACTACAACTACATCATTTCCCTTTTTGTAATCCTCGATGCATCGGTTTGCCACGTTGAATATACGATCGCGGTTACCAACCGAAGTACCACCGAACTTCTTAACTATTAGCATTTCTCATGCCTCCTACTAGATTTCTCCCCCAAAATGTGGCATATTGTCACATTATTTACTTACACGAATGCGGCTAACTACATCAAATCCCTCTGCCGCCTTATCATACTCAGAACCTGAGATTACATCAGTGATAAATGCAATCTCTTCCGGTTTGCTATCTAAAGAGATATATTCTACCTTTCCGAATACGTTGTCAACTCTATTTTTAAGAGATGCAATATCTTCACCAGCCTGTGGCTTAACTCTTACAAAGTAAGGAGTCTTAAATGCATCAACTCCTCCAAGAGTTCTCTTCACATCACTCCAGAATACACGAGCTGTGTAACCCTGTCTCTTTACAGCATCTACAACATCTGATACAACAGCGCTGGCTGTTGGAAGACTACCTGCGCCCTTACCATAGAACATTACTTCACCAAGCATATCTCCCTTTACGAGAATAGCATTGAATACATCCTTTACATTGTAGAGCGGATTATCGCTATAAAGTACAAATGGAGCAACCATAGAATATGTAACACCATCTACCTTACGGCTTGTACCCAGAAGCTTTATAGTTGCGCCGATTTTCTTCATATAATCAAAATCAGCTGTTGTGATCTTTGTGATTCCTTCTGTATAAATGTCTTCAAAATCAACCTGCTTCTCATAAGCAAGTGATGTAAGTATCGCAATCTTACGGCATGCGTCATAACCCTCAATATCAGCTTCAGGATTTCTCTCAGCATAACCCTTATCCTGAGCATCCTTAAGAACTGTATCGAAATCAGCTCCCTCATCCTCCATCTTTGTAAGGATATAGTTAGTTGTACCATTCATGATACCTTGAATCTGCTCTACATGATCAACTGTAAGGCACTCAATAAGTGGACGAATGATAGGGATACCACCACCTACAGAAGCTTCAAAGAAGAAATTAACATTATTCTCTCTTGCAATCTCAAGAAGCTCAGCACCATGCTTAGCAACAAGCTCCTTGTTAGAAGTACAAGCACTCTTTCCTCTTTCAAGAGCCTTCTTTACAAATGTATATGCTGGCTCAACGCCACCCATAACTTCGACAACAACATCAACTTCGTCGTCATTCATTATGATATCTACATCGTGAACCAGGACATCCTCTACAGGATCTCCAGGGAAATCTCTAAGATCAAGAACATACTTAACCTTAACATCATCACCTGCACGACGTGAGATATGAGAATTATTCTCATTAATTATTTTGAATACTCCAGAACCGACTGTTCCATATCCAAGAATTGCTACATTTATCATACTTCTATCCTCTTATATAAAATCTCTAAAATGAGTCACCTTGCACGTCCGACGTAAATGCTGACTCATTTATTCTTCGGGGCCGGCTGCCTTCCATACAAGATAGGCATTGATGAATAAATCTATGTCTCCATCCAGCACGCGGTAGGCATCTCCATTTTCTGCACCAGTTCTAGAATCCTTAACAAGGGTATAAGGCTGCAGGAAGTAGGATCTGATGTGGCTTCCGAATCCATTCTCGAAAGCATCACCCTTTATATCCGACATTTTCTCTGCATTTTCCTGTTCCTTTAGGATAAAGAGCTTGGACCTCAGCATTTTCATAGCCTGATCCTTATTCTGATGCTGGCTACGCTCATTCTGGCACTGTACCACAATTCCGGTAGGAATATGTGTGATACGTATTGCAGACGAGGTCTTGTTGATATGCTGTCCGCCCGCTCCACTGGCTCTATATGTATCTATTCTTATATCGTCATCAGCGATTTCTATCTCTATAGCATCGTCTACTACAGGAAGAACTTCAACCGCACAAAATGAAGTCTGACGCTTTCCATTTGCATTAAATGGCGATATTCTAACAAGTCTATGTACTCCATGCTCGGACTTCAAATATCCATATGCATGATAGCCGCTTACCTGAAATGTTACTGTCTTGATTCCCGCTTCATCACCATCCAGAAGATCAAGCACGGTTATAGTAAATCCGTGACGTTCAGCCCAACGGGAGTACATACGGTATACCATACTTGTCCAGTCACAAGCCTCAGTTCCACCAGTTCCTGCATTTATCTTGACTGTACAGTCATTTGCATCAAACTCGCCTGATAGAAGAGTCTCTATACGGAAATCTTCAAATCTTTTTACAAAGCTTCGAAGCATTTCTCCAGTTTCTGTAACAAGCTCTTCGTCTGAATCTTCCTCAGCCATTTCAATCATGGTCTCCAGATCTTCAAAATCCTGCTGGATATTTCCATACATCTCAAGAGTACCCTTAAGTCCCTTGATTTCTTTCATTATCTGGCCAGATCTTTCAACATCATCCCAGAACCCCGGTTCAGCCATAGCGGCATCAAGTTCAGCTATTCTTTTTTGTTTTCCTTCGATATCAAGTGAAGCCTTCACTTCTTCAAGAGGTGTTCTATACTTCTGAAGTTCCAGCTTGTACTCATCTAATTCTAGCATATTACTATCCTTAGTTTACTGACCATTCCATCCACCAAGTGGCAGGTGGCAGTTCTTATACTTCTTACCTGAACCACATGGACACAGATCATTTCGATTAATCTTCTTCTGCTTATTAACCTTTGGTCCCTGCTTTACGCTGTCGTCCTTGTTAGTTCCAGTTTCCTTAGCAACCTGCTCTCTAACTGCTTCTTCCTTTGGCTTTGGAATATAGTGAGTCATGTTAAATGCAACTCGCTCACGTATAGAAGCAATCATCTCGTTGAACATATCAAAACCAGCAAGCTTATACTCAACTACTGGATCTCTGTTACCATAGCCCTGCAGACCAATACCCTGACGGAGCTGTTCCATGTCGTCAATCTGCTCCATCCATCTCTCATCTACAGCCTGAAGAATCATCTTACGCTCAAAGTCATGAAGCTGTTCAGGACTCTCATATACTGCTTCGCAGAACTCCTCAAATGCTTCAAGAGCTGAAGTTACGATTCTCTCTCTATAGCCTGATACATCGCCCTTATTAAGTTCTTCATCAGATGGCTTTATATCTATTCTATTATCAGTCTTCTGAGGTGGCATACACTGAGTAAGCTCCTTAGCAAGGCTCTTTATATCCCATTCCTCAGGATCGATTTCGTTAGAAATGAACTTATCAATAGTCTTTCCGATAGTCTCACTGAGCATCTCACGAACTGTTCCGTGCATGTCTTCACCATCAAGAACACGACGTCTCTCTTCGTAAATGATTTCTCTCTGTTCGTTGTTTACCTGGTCAAACTCAAGAAGGCTCTTTCTTATACCGTAGTGGTTAGACTCAATTCTCTTCTGAGCAGTCTCGATACCCTTAGATACCATTCTGTTCTCAACAATCTCACCACCATCATTTCCACTAAGTCTCTTAAGTGCTTCCATAGTTCTCTCAGCACCAAAGAGTCTTAGAAGATCATCCTCGAGTGAGAGGTAGAACTTAGACTCACCTGGATCTCCCTGACGTCCTGAACGTCCACGGAGCTGGTTATCAATACGTCTTGACTCATGTCTCTCAGAACCAATAACCTTAAGACCACCTATTTCCTTAACCTTAACTGCTTCCTCAGCAGATATTTCCTTTGCTTTCTTAAGAGCAGCTTTTCTCTGTTCATCAGTAGCCTCTTCGAAGTCAACGCCTTCCTCCTTGAGGATATGCTCTGCCATCTTCTCTGGGTTACCACCAAGAACAATATCAGTACCACGACCGGCCATGTTAGTTGCGATTGTAACAGCACCAAGACGTCCTGCCTCAGCAACTATCTCAGCTTCCTTATCATGGAACTTAGCATTGAGGACATTATGCTTAACGCCTCTCTTCTTCAGCATCTTACTGATAGTCTCTGATACTTCGATATTTGCTGTACCAACAAGTACAGGCTGCTGCTTCTCATGAGCTGCTATCGTAGCATTTACGATAGCATTATACTTATCTTCCTTTGTTGCGTAGAGGCTGTCTTCCATATCAATTCTAGCAACAGGTCTGTTAGGAGGAATAACTACAACGTCCATTCCATAGATTTCACGGAACTCTGTCTCCTCTGTAAGAGCTGTACCAGTCATACCAGCCTTCTTGTCATACTTGTTGAAGAAGTTCTGGAATGTAATAGTTGCAAGAGTCTTATTCTCTCTATTAACCTTAACGCCTTCCTTTGCCTCCAGTGCCTGATGGAGACCATCGCTGAATCTACGTCCAGGCATTACACGGCCAGTAAACTCATCAACAATCAGGACCTCATTATCTTTTACAATATAGTCCTTATCTCTATGCATAAGAGCATGTGCACGAACAGCCTGAAGCATGCAGTGATATTCGTCGATATGCTCTGGATCTGTAAGATTAGTTATATCCAGATAATTCTCTATCTGCTTAACGCCCTGTTCAGTAAATACAATGAAGTTATCCTTCTCATTTACAAGATAATCTCCATCCTCCTGAACCTGCTCACCCATAATAGCCTGAGCCTTTGTGATTTCAGTAGAAGCTGTACCTCTCTGCATTCTCTTAGCAAGATTATCGCAGATCTTGTATAGCTCTGTTGGCTTTCCACCTCTACCAGAAATGATAAGTGGTGTTCTAGCCTCGTCTATGAGGATTGAGTCAATCTCATCGATGATAGCATAGTGAAGTCCACGCTGAACCAACTGGTCCTTATATGTAACCATGTTATCTCTCAGATAATCGAATCCAAGCTCATTGTTAGTAATATATGTAATATCAGCTTCGTACGCTGCCTTACGCTCTTCCTTCTTGAAGCTCTGCAGAATGTATGCAACCTTCAGTCCAAGAAACTCATGGACACGACCCATCCACTCTGCGTCACGCTGTGCCAGGTAATCGTTAACTGTAACGACATGCACGCCCTTGCCCTCAAGAGCATTCAGATAAGCAGGCATTGTAGAAACAAGTGTCTTACCTTCACCAGTCTTCATCTCAGCAAGACGACCCTGATGAAGAATGATTCCACCGATAACCTGTACTCTGTATGGACGCATTCCCAGAACTCTCCAGGCTGCCTCTCTTACTACTGCAAATGCATCAACCAAGATATCATCTAAGGTCTTACCATCTGCAAGAGCGGCCTTAAACTCCTCAGTCTTTGCTCTAAGCTGCTCATCAGTGAAGTTTTCCTGACTGTATTTATCTTCAAGAGCCATAACCGCATCGACAGTCTTATCTATCTTTTTTAATTCTCGGTCACTATATGTTCCGAAAATCTTGTCAGTTAAAAACATGTTATTCCTCCAAACATTAGAAATAAGTAGGCGGTTAGCCATCTCACTACTATACCACTAAAGCCCTATTCTAGCAAGAAAAAACACAAAAAATGTGTCACGAGTTAATACCCGTGACACATTTAAGTCAAATCATATTATATTCTTACCAAGGGAATAGATACCATCTACCGCCAACCTTATAAGCAGTTATCTCCATGTAGTCATCCTGCCAGTCTTCGTCGCCCTTTTCTTTATACAGATAATCGATTTCAAGTGAATAAGCTTCTTTGACATCAATGTCGCAGCCTAGCTCATCATCACACATTTCCTCGATTTCTTCCACCTCATCTTTAGATAACTTCTCTTTATCAGTTATCTCAACATCCTTAAACTTTACGCTGTCTTCGAGTTCATTTTTATATTGATCCTCAATAAACTCAGCCATGCTGTCATAACCTAGATATTCAAGCTCTCCATCGTTCAGCTCTTTATCTGCTGACTTTTCTAATTCAGAGGGCATCATTATGCTTACAAGCTTCTTGCCATTCCCAGCTTCTAGTGCCGAAAATAGCTTTTCCACTGCGCCTTTGTAACTGCTTGCGCCTCTTCGGCCTGACAGAGCGAATATCAATCCGATCACAATAATCAGTAGTGCGGCAGCTACGCCAGCGATAATGAAGAAAATCTTCTTATCAAGCGGTTTTTTCGGTGGCTGTGGTTGCTGCGGAGGCATCTGGCCAAACTGTGGCTGCGGTGTTGCCTGTTGTGGCTGCGGTGCTGCCTGCTGTGGCTGCGGTGCTGCCTGCTGTGGCTGCGGTGCTGCCTGTTGTGGCTGCGGTGCTACCTGCTGTGGCTGCGGTGCTGCCTGTTGTGGCTGCGGTGCTACCTGCTGTGGCTGCGGTGCTGCCTGCTGCGGAGTTCCACAGTATGGACAGAATAGCACGTTATCCTCTATCTGCTGACCACATTTCTTACAAAACTTCATTTTATTCTCCCGGTACGACCTAGAACTCTGGTTCAATAAGTCCGTATGTGCTTCCCTTTCTCTTGTATACTACATTAACTTCATTTGTCTCTGCATTACGGAATACATAGAAGCTATGTCCAAGAAGTTCCATCTGTACACAAGCATCTTCTGGATACATAGGCTTAACAGCAAATCTCTTACTTCTGATGATCTGAATCTCATCATCCTCGACATCCTCTTCCTCAAGGAATCTATCCTGGAAGAATGCTGCATCCTGGCTCTGATCTATAATCTTCTTCTTGTAACGTACAACCTGACGTTCAATAATCTCTGCTACCATATCTATAGACACATACATATCATCGCTAACCTGCTCAGCACGAACAATGTGTCCCTTCATTGGAATAGTTACCTCTATCTTCTGTCTCTCCTTTTCTACAGATAGAGTTACCTGAGCATTCGTATCTTCTGCGAAGAACTTCTCAAGTCTTCCCAGCTTATCATATATCGCCTGCTTTAAACCTTCTGTTACGTCGATGTTTTTTCCACTAATCATATAATTCATAGTCGTGTTCTCCTTCTCGCTAGAAATACTGTCCTAAGGGCCTCTCAGGTCCGAATTACAGCTTAATTGATTATACCATATTTACCCCCTTCATTCAACGACTCGGAGCTTATGATTTACTATTTTTTGCTAGTCATTTCCCCTAAATAAACTCAAATTGTTAAAAGTTTGTTACATATCACGAATTTATTTTTTTTCAGCTCTAATAATACTAAGATTATGTCCACTAAATAAATGTGGATAATGTTGATAACTTTGTTAACAACCCCATATAAAAGCCTTCGCAGAGTTAGTTATCAACAACCACGCAAATCATCTTATGTTAATTATTATCAACCCCAACTCTTTTCCTTTGTGCAACCTGCACAAAAAACATCATTTTATGTTCATGAAATCAAGATTTAACGTTTTTTTACATACTTTATTAACACGCTTTATCAGCTTTATCAACTTATCTTTTTATCATTCTTTTTTACCTTACATTTTTAACGCTATATTTCTTGGCACAAAAAAAGGACGACATATGGAAATCCAAATGTCGTCCTGGGTAATTCTAGATTAAGTTATATCTTACTGGCCGAGAATTCTTACAGCCTTTACAGGAGTTCTGTAGTTATATGATGATATCTTGATACCATCTCTTGAGTTAGATGCATGAACTACTGAACCACCGCCAATATAGATTGCTACGTGTCCGATTCCACCACCATTGCTGTAGAACAGAAGATCTCCTGGCTGAAGGTCTGAAAGACTAACTTCTACGCCATATCCTGACTGTGCTGCTGCATTATGTGGAAGTGAATATCCATACTGTGCATATATAGCCATTGTAAATCCAGAACAATCTGCTCCGCCTGTAAGACTTGATCCGCCCCATACATATGGGTAACCAACGAACTGACAAGCATAGTTTGCAAGATCAACTCCTGTAGAACCTGCTGGTGCTGCGATTTGAGCTGCCTCTGTAGGAGCTTCTGTAGGAGCCTCTGTAGCTACTTCTTCCTGAACTGGTGCAGCCTGCTCTACCGGCTGTTCAGCTGTCTGTGTAGCTGCTGGCTGCTCTGCTGCAGGTTGCTCTGCTGCTGGCTGTGCAGCTGTATCTGTAGTCTGTGTAGTTGTTGTGTTTGTAGTATTAGTAGCATTTGCTGTCTGAGTTGCAGCTGCCTGCTGCTTAGCTTCCTGCTCTGCGAGGTATGCAAGCCATGCTGCATCAGCCTCTTCCTTAGCCTTTCTATCAGCCTCAGCCTGTTCCTCAACTGATACGGCTCTTGTAGTAGCAAATGTTACATCTACATATTCGCTCTTAACGAAACCACGAACATCATCATCGACTGATACTTCAGTCCACTCACCACTTACACTATATACGCTGTACTCTTCACCCTCAGGGAGAAGTGTAACACATTCGCTTCCTTCATCCTTGCCTTCACGAACCTTAAGTGTTGCTGTGTTAACAACAGCTGTACGTGCGATACCGTTGTTCTCGCACCATACTCCAGCATCGTCGCCATAAGCAAGATACATATTAGCTACGTATCCAACGCAAGTACCAGACTCAATCTTTGTCCACTCTTCACCGATCTCATCAACGAGGCAGATACCACCTCTCTCGATAACACCTACGACATCTGCATCTGTACTTGAAGCTGTACGGATATTAACCTTGCTATCAGCTGTACATATTGCTCTGTCCTGGAACTGCTTGTAAAGCTTTGCATCTGTTGGAGATGCGTCTGTAGCGCTTGCATCAGTTGCGCTTGCGTCTGTTCCACTTGCATCTTCTATAGAATCAGCAGTTGTTGCTTCTGCGAATGCAGATTCAACATCGGCCTTTGTTACTATACCATTTGTAAGGTCAGCAACTGGATCCTCTGATTCTGTCTTCTCGATGTATTCTCCTACTTTTCCTGAAATACCCACATTAGATGAGTCATATTCCTGGCCTGCTTTTACTCCAAGTGTTGAATTAAATGCTGAAAATACAACTCCTGCTGTAAGACAAGCAGCTAAAACTCTCTTCGATGGTTTATACATTATGTAACCTCCTAATCGACTTTCACCCACAATATCTTGTGGTTTGTTACATTTTTTTTACATTTTTAATTGATTTGTTACAAAAATGTTACGGTGTTATGATAACACGATACGCCTGTCTTGTCAACATAAAATCCCAACAGGCGCCTAACAGTTCAATGTTACTAGGTTGAAAAAACAACCCATTTGTGCTAATCTTGCTGATGTGCACATAGTTGAATTTATTATACTATTGCATCAGAACGCAATCAATCACAAAAAACTGCGAATTATTGCGAATTATATACATAGGAAGTAATTAATCTATATTATGAACGGACATAATCCAGTCAAAACATTTTTTGCAGTAGCAGCCTGTCGTCTAACCAGATGGGGACTCAGAGTTGCCCATCGCGGAGGAACTACCCTGCCAGGCAGATCAGCGCTTCTCTTTGATAAGAAGATTCTCGAAGTTGTTTCCCAGGGTATGGAAATAATAGTAGTAACAGGAACCAACGGTAAAACTACTACATGTAGTATGCTGAGAAATGCTCTGCAGGAAAGTGGAGTAGATCCGTTATCTAATATCTCCGGCGCTAATCTGCTGACAGGTATCACTGCAGAGTTTACAGTGCTTGCAACTCTATCCGGAAAGCCTAAGAAGCATTTTGCAATCGTCGAGTGCGACGAAGGTGCTCTTAAGAAGGTTGTTCCACTTATTCATCCAAAGGTTATCGTTGTTACAAATCTCTTCAGAGATCAGTTGGATCGCTACGGAGAGGTTATGCATACATTAGAAGAGATTCGAACTGGCGTCGGTCTCGTACCTGAGACTACGCTCTGTCTAAATGCAGATTGTTCTCTGACTTCTTCTCTCGCGGATGGAGTTCCAAATAGTATCTTCTATTATGGTATAGGAAAGAATGCATTTAGTGAAAAAGAAGAAGACGTATCGAGTGACCTGTCAGATGCTAAGTACTGCATACATTGCGGAACTGAATATGAGTATGACTATCATACTTATGCTCACCTGGGTGGATTCAGATGTCCGAAATGTGGATACAAGAGAGCAGCTACTAATATAGAAGTTTCTTCTATAGATAAGATATCTCCTAAGGGAAGCGATATTACTGTTCAATTTGGAAATACCGATAGTCAGGCTATTCATATAGGACTTCCTGCTCTTTATAACATTTATAATGGAATCGCAGCCATCGGCGCTTACGAAGCAGCCGGCTGGAAACGTTCTGATATCACAGATTCACTGGGAAAGGTTGCCTCGAGCTTCGGCCGAATGGAAACCTTTACATATAATAATGTTGACATACAGATGATTCTCGTAAAGAATCCTGCAGGCTGCAATCAGTCTCTCTCATATCTTTCATCTATGAATGACGACTACGTTGCTGTATTTTGTCTAAATGATAAGACAGCCGACGGACATGATATATCCTGGATCTGGGATGCTGACTTTGAGAAGGTCGCAACTGACGAGAACTGCAAGAAGATATATGTATCAGGCACACGAGCTACTGATATAAGACTTCGACTTAAGTATGCAGGGGCAAATGAGGATATCATAACCCTGATTGAAGATGAAACTAAACTACTGAAGGCTATGACAAGCCACTCTCTTCCTGTCTTCGCACTGCCAAACTACACATCTATGCTTAGTCTTAGAGCTGTGGTTGGTGCCGCAACAGGTAAGAAGGAGTTCTGGAAGGACCAGAAGTAATATATATAAGGAAACAATATGGCTGACAGAAAGATTAAAATAGCACATTTATACCCAGAGGTTCTGAACCTTTACGGTGATCGAGGAAATATCCTCTGCCTCAAGAAGCGACTTGAATGGCGAGGCATTGAATGTGAGGTTACAGAAGTAAAGCTCGGAGATAATCAGGATCTTACGGATTATGATATATTTTTCATCGGTGGCGGACAGGATTTCGAACAGGAGGTCCTGCTAAATGACCTTAAGACCGGTAAGGGTGATAATATACGTTCTGCTATAGAAGACGGCAAGGTCTTCCTATGTATATGTGGTGGTTACCAGATGATGGGACACTACTACCAGACAAAGGAAGGCGAAAAGCTCTCATTTCTGGGAGTTGTCGACTATCACACCATCGGTGGCGATGTAAGAATGATAGGTAACTATGCATTTCGTCTACCCGCAGAATCTGGCGGTTCTGATGTAGTAGGATTTGAAAACCATAGTGGAAGAACTTATCTCGGCGAGGGGGTTAAACCTCTTGGAACTGTTCTCAGTGGATATGGCAACAACGGTGAAGATAAGACCGAGGGCGTGCGTTATAAGAATCTCTTCGGTTCCTACAGCCACGGACCAATCCTTCCGAAGAATCCAGCATTTGCGGATCATCTGATAAAAGAAGCTTTAAAGAGACGATATGGAAGTGACGAACTAGAAGCACTTCCTGATATATATGAAATGGAAGCACACGACTATGTGCTAGATAAGGTCCTTCGCGGAAATATGAGCCAGGACTAAAGAGGAGATTATCTTGATTACCAAGTTTTTATCTGACAGCGAACAGGATATAGAAATATCAGCAGAGATTCTGAGACGCGGTGGACTTGTTGCATTTCCAACAGAGACCGTCTATGGATTAGGCGGAAATGCTCTCTCTCCATCTGCTTCACAGGCAATCTATGCTGCAAAGGGACGTCCTTCCGACAATCCACTTATTGTTCATATCGCTGACACTGCCTCTGTATATGAGCTAGCTAGTGAGGTTCCAGAAGTTGCTAAAACTCTTATGGAAGCCTTTTGGCCAGGACCACTCACTATCATACTTCCAAAAGCTGACATAGTTCCAAAGGAAACTACAGGAGGACTAGATACAGTCGCTATCCGTTTTCCTTCACACCCTGCAGCTATGGAATTAATAAAGAAAAGTGGTGTATATATAGCTGCACCATCTGCTAATACTTCCGGAAGACCATCGCCTACGACTGCATTTCATGTTAAGGAAGATATGGACGGCAGAATTGATGCGATAATCGACGGAGGAGCTGTCGGAATAGGTATTGAATCAACTATAGTTGATCTTACTTCCAGTGTTCCTACTATACTAAGACCTGGATATATTACTAAGAAGAATCTGGAAGATATAGTTGGAGAGGTTCGTATAGACCCAGCAATCATTCGTCCAGATCCAAACCTTAGACCTAAGGCTCCTGGAATGAAATATACACATTACGCTCCAAAAGGCGAGCTCACTGTTGTTGAACTGACTGACATTGCTTGTCCAACAGATGCTACATCTACAGAGAATGCAGCTATATGGACAGACAAAGGAGCTGCTGCAGTTGCAGATACAATAAATGCTCTATATAATAAGAAGAAAGAAGCCGGCGACAAAGTGCTTATCCTATCTCCAAAGGAACATCTTAGCTTCTATAATGAAGAGGATACAGTTACTGTTGGAAGCATCGAAGATGGCATTACCGTTGCCGCAAGACTCTATGCCGCTCTACGAGAATGTGATGAAAGAGGCGCCAAGTATATCTACAGCGAAAGTTTTAAGGACTGTGAGATTGGTGGAGCTATCATGAACAGGCTCCTCAAAGCAGCAGGTCAAAGAATTATACATGTTTAGGGAGGTTATCTAAATGAAGGTAAGTATAGGTTCAGATCATGGCGGATACGAACTTAAGCTCGAGGTTATCGAGCACCTTAAGAAGAGGGGATTCGAGGTTACTGACGTTGGAACAGATAGTCCAGCATCCTGCGACTACCCTATCTACGCTAAGAAAGTAACAGAAGACATCCAGAGTAAAAATGCTGACTTAGGCATTCTAATCTGTGGAACAGGAATTGGTATGTCCATGGCTGCGAACAAAGAGCCTGGTATCAGAGCTGCACTCTGTCACGACACATTTTCTGCTAAGGCAACCAGAGAACATAACGACGCTAACATCCTATGTATGGGCGCACGTGTAGTTGGACCTGGTCTTGCACTTATGATAATCGATACATTTCTTGATACACCATTTTCAAATGATGAGCGTCATATAAGAAGAATAAGTATGTATTCATAAAGAATAAATGTAATAAAACGAGCAATATAAATAATACCCTTTGAGTAAATAAACTCAAAGGGTATTTTAGTTACATCACTTAAGTTTCAGCTAAAAGCTGGAGCGCTTCATTTGGAATAATCAGCGAATAGTGTTCCTCAAGATAATATCTTGAAGCATAATGGAACACAGTTGGATCACCAAACTCTCTAGCCTGGCTCGAAAGCATTCTAAACTCATCCTCAGTATTTCTACTTCTGGTATACATCAGATAATAACTATCGCCATCCTTGTATAATGAATTATCGCTGTCATAATAATTCTCAGCCATCTTCGCAACTCGGATTACATCATCGAGATCGTTAAATCTGCATACACCAAAGCTTGGAGTTATAGTCTTCTCATTCTCTGCAGTAGGAATAGGAATATTAGGTAAAGGAATGTCATCCTTTGAATCTTCTGCTTCAGCCTGTTCCTCAACCGCTACTTCAGGAGCATTAGAAATTCCAGGTCTTAGCTTCGTGTTCTTATCAACCTTTGTAACCATAAGGACTATAGCATCCTTACCTGTCTGAGTAACCTCAACCATAATAGGACTTCCCTCAGCCTCAAAGTTAAGGTCATCCTTTGCCATACCCATAAGAGTCTCAATAAACTCCTTGGCCTTTCCTTCTCTATCTGTGAGGAGATCTACAACCGATACATCGAAATCATCAAAATCATGAGGATCAAGTGTGATTCTTATTTGATTGTCATTAATTCTCTCTAGCTTCATACATTTTCCTCTTTTTTATTATATGTATTCTAACATATATTTTAGATTCGTAAAGTGTTTATTTAGTGTATTTTTCTCACAAGTTTTCGGCTAGTTTTGTATATTTTTCTTGAAGATACCATACTAATCTGCTAATATGATGACTAGACATCACGCAGGCCTAGGAGTAGATATAGTCCCATTGGGACATCCCCGTTTATTTATTCCGCCGGCCATATAGATAGACCTTTCTTACATCACAGAACCTTCTTATGAAGGAGTTAAGGTTTATCTGGTAAAATGAAATATTAAAAAGACCGATTAAAGTCAATAACGAACAAACAAAAAAAGACCACCCATGATATGATTGGGTGGTCTTCCTTATATCCTAATAGAATTATTAGCCTTCTTCAATACAGCTAACAGGACAATTTGAAGCACAAGCTCCACATGAGATACAAGAATCTGCATCGATTTCGAACTTACCATCGCCCTCAGCGATTGCTCCAACTGGGCAGTTACCTGCACATGTTCCACAAGAGATGCAAGCATCACCTATAACAAAAGCCATAGTCTTAACCTCCTTATTGATAATACAAAGTTTCTAGGTGGAGTATACAATAACGCCTATTTGTTAGACAATACTAATCTTTGTTTTTATCACAGAGGTGCATTAGTTTATGTTAACCGCAACAAGATAAACATCCTGCTTCTTAAGCCCTCTTTCCTTAGCAACTTTCTTGACAGCTTCTTTCTTGTCGACGCCCTGCTCAAGATAGGACTTTATATGTTCTTCTATGGTTAACCCTTCCCAGCTGAGCCTCTTTTCCTGCTCCAGCTCTTCCTCAGATTTTCCTGCTATTACCAGAACATATTCTCCTCTAGGTGCATTTCCTTCATCCTGATAATGAGCTAGCGCCTCACGAATGGTTGTCTTCCAGAATGTCTCGTGCTTTTTAGTTAGCTCCTTACAGATAGTAAGACTTCTGTCGCCCCCCAGCTCCTTCGCCAGAAGTTCCAAAGTACTTACTAGTCTATGCGGTGCTTCATATATAACAACTGTTCTAGTCTCTCTCTTTAGCTCTTCAAGGATACGGTCCAGTTCCTTTCTAGCCTTCTTATCCTTCTCTAAAGGAAGAAAGGCCTCAAATGCAAATCGCCTCGTCTTCTGTCCCGAAGCAACTAGCGCATTTACAGCAGCCACTGCCCCAGGAACCGGTACAACTCTTATACTCCTGTCATAACACATTTCCACCAGAACTTCGCCCGGATCAGATATTCCAGGAGTTCCTGCATCCGTTATAACAGCTACATTTTCACCCTGTTCGAGTTTCTCCACCAGATACTCTGCTTTATCATAACGATTAAACTCATGATAACTGGTAAGACTCTTCTTTATCTCAAAATGATTCAGCAGCTTTATGCTGTTCCGAGTGTCCTCAGCGGCGATAATATCCACCTCATTTAACACCTTCACAGCTCTATATGTCATATCCTCCAGATTTCCTATCGGAGTAGCAACCAGATATAATATACCTGCCATATATCCTCCACACTAACGGTAATAACTTAGAAGTTCCTCAGTATATTCTCCATTTTCCTTGTACACTATTAGAGTCGGAAGCAGTCTAAGTTCTTTGCCTGCTTCTTTTACACATTCAATAAGTACAAGGTTTGCTTCCTTATCTCTTGTAGGCTGCACAAGCTGCAGTCTCTTAGGTTCAAGCCTATATTTCAGTAGCACTTCCATAATCTCAGGAAGTCTTGAAGGCCTGTGTACCATAGCAAATGTACCTCGTGTCGGAAGCAGATACGAAGCAGCGCTTACAACATCCTCAAGGCTTGCCATAATCTCAGCTCTGGAGATATTAATAGTATCACTCGAGCTCTGAAGCCCAGCCGGCTGTTTCATATAAGGTGGATTAGATGTAACAACCTTAAAGGAACAAGGTTTAAATATCTCCCTAACATTTCTCACATCACCTTCCACTATAGATATTCTGTCTCCGGCATCATTCAGTTCAACACTCCTACTGGCCATATCTACCATATTGGACTGCACCTCAAGTCCCGTCCAATGGCTCCCTCTATTTTTCGCAGTAGAAATAAGCGGAATCACTCCTGTACCTGTACCGATATCGATACATTTAGCCTTAGGACTAACCTTTACGAAGTTAGCCAGAAGTACCGCATCCATACCAAAACAGAAACAAAATGGGTTCTGTATAATACGGAACCCATTTACATCCAGATCATCTATTCTCTCATTTTCTTTCAGAATACACTCACTCATATCTTATTCATCATCAAGACTGGAAAGCTCTTCCTTCTCAAGTGCCTCGAGTGCTTCCAGATCCTTATCCCTCTTAGCATCCTTTGAACGCTTATCGCCCTTGTCTTTCTTCTTCTTTCTAGGCTTAAATCTAAGCTCGTCTACCTTAAACTCTTCAAGAGTCTTGTTGTCTTCCTCATCTGTAATGATAAGACGAACAGTCTGACGCATTACATTTACAGATTCAACCTTACCTACAACTCCTTCAGCTGTAGTAGCATTATCGCCAACACCTGGCATCTTAGAGTTAAGATACTCATAAGTATCCTGCTCATGCTTAAGACAGCACATAAGTCTTCCGCATACACCAGATATCTTAGTTGGATTCAGGGAAAGATTCTGTTCCTTAGCCATCTTTATAGAAACTGGAATAAATTCTGACAGATAGCTGTTACAGCACAGCTCTCTTCCGCACATTCCGATACCACCAGATATCTTAGCTTCATCTCTTACGCCAATCTGTCTAAGCTCAATTCTTGTTCTAAAGACACCAGCCAGATCTCTGACCAGCTCTCTAAAATCAACTCGACCATCTGCTGTAAAGTAGAACAGAACCTTACTTCCGTCAAATGTATACTCTGCAGATATAAGCTTCATTTTAAGCCCATGTTCATTGATTTTCTTAACACAAGTCTGAAAAGCTTCCTGTGACTTCTTCTTATTTGTCTCAAACTTCTTTTTATCTTCATCATTTGCCAGTCTTATGATTGGCTTAAGTCCTGAGATTCTTTTCTCATCTTCTATCGTCTTACGGCCAAGAACACATTTACCATACTCTACGCCTCTGGCCGTCTCTACTATGACATCAGTTCCAACCTGCACATGATAATCAACGGGGTCAAAATAATATATCTTGCCGTTAGGTCTGAACCTGACGCCTATTACTTCCTTCATATGTAATTAGTTTTCTCCTTTACTAAAGTGTGCCTCTAGACTATGACTCCTTGAGAGTCAAGATAAGAAGCCTCATAATATCCTCCAAGTCAGCATGAGCATTTATTCTCTGCTTTGCTGCTTCTATAGCGCGTGACTTGTCCTCAAGTTCGTTAAAAGACAGGTACTTCGCCTGATTATTTATAACTGAATACTGTTCCTTGAACAGAATCTTGTCCGGATTACCAGTAACCTTCAGTACTAGAATATCTCTGTACCACATCATCATAAGATCAAGGTAGTCATTGATATTCATTTTGTAATTGACACATTTCTTGATTGCCTCTGAGATTTCATCAAGTGTCATATCGAAGATGTTACACTCAAGGTCTATAACAGACCTTACAAGTCCTTCATACTCCTCATTTGTAGCAAGTAGAATAGCCTTTCCAAGATTACCCTGACCATACTCGATAGCAAATGTAATCTTCTCTTCCTCGATGCCAAGCTCATTTGACAGATAATCACGAATATCCTTCTCTTTTACAGGCTTGGTATTAATGATCACGCAACGTGACCGAATTGTAGGAAGAAGCTTCTCAAGCTGCTTAGTAATGATAATGATTATGCCATATTCTGGTGGTTCCTCGATGGTCTTGAGAAGAGCATTCTCTGCCTCCTCTGTCATCATCTCACCATCACGGATAATATATATCTTATACTTACTGCTATAGGGCTTAATCCCCATAGTATCTACAACCTCTGTTCTAATGCAGTCTACAGAAAGAACTGTAGCCTTATCATGAGAAACTGTTATGATATCGGGATGATTATTCGATTCTGCCTGTTTACAAGACTTACACTGTCCGCACGCCTCAGAACCACCTTCCTCACACTGAAGTGTCTTAGCAAATGCTTCTGCAAGTGTATATCTACCGCTGCCTTCCTCGCCAGCTATGATATATGCGTGACTCACACGATCGGTTTCGATACTGCTCATAAAACGGCTGATGATCTCTTCGTGTCCGATAATATTTTTAAAATCCATGCCATGTCACCCCGCTTTCTCCAAAAAGCAAAAAATACCTAAATGCTAGATAATATATCCTTTACGCTACTTCTAATAATACCACATATCTCTTCAATAGGCAAAGTTGCATCTATACATTTTATTCTGTCCGGGAAGCGCGTTGCAAGGCTTCTGTAGCCCTCCGCAACCTTCTTATGAAACTCCAGACTCTCCAGTTCCATACGGTCAAGTTCCTTCTGATCCTTCTTCCTGCTGATTCCCACCTCAGCAGGTAAATCGAGAAGAAATGTAATATCTGGCATATACTCTCCGATAGCGACACTGTTGATTCCATAAACAGTCTCAACTCCGAGTCCACGCGCCATTCCCTGATATACCAGAGAAGAATCCACGAATCTATCTGAGATAACAGCCTTTCCTGCATCTATCGCAGGTCCAACCACCTCAGCAATAAGCTGTGCTCTGGCACTAGCGTAAAGCATCATCTCCGTTACTGGAGACATTTCGGTATAATCCTTGTTCAAAATGATTTCTCTTATAGCTTCACTTATTCGAGTGCCCCCTGGCTCCCTGGTTATAATGACATCTTTTCCTTCCTTCTCAAGATACTCCTTGATAAGTTCTATCTGTGTAGATTTACCTGAACCGTCAGGTCCCTCCATACTTATAAATATACCTCTGCTCATATATACTCCTTTAACAAACTCCCGAACTAATTTGGAGAATCAATCTCTCCATTCATATACTTTATAACCCTATCAGCAATATCCTGTTCTTCTATTGGATACGGCTGCCAATTATTGGTACTTCCTGTATATACATAGCACGGAATCATTTCTTCTTCCTTTGCTGTAACTTCACGGTCTTCCCCAGACACATGAACCTTCAGCTTATACTTATATATTATAGTTCTATTAGATGCTGGATTATCATTTCCACCAAAACAGAAGTTACCCAGTGAATAGACGATATCTACGCCATTATAATTCTCACGTTTCTGAAGAACATGAGGATGAGCCCCTACTATCAGGTCCGCTCCATTATCGACAAGCATATGGCAGGCCTGAACCTTCCAATCCTCTTCAGTGTAAGCTCCCTCCACACCACCGTGGAAGAATATCACCTGAAAATCCGAGTTTTCCTTTGCCAGTTCCAGATACGGCAGGATTCCCTCAGCCTCGCTGTAAGAGTAATAAGATACACATACTATACCAACCTTAAAACCCTGCTCTTCGTAGTATATTATCTTGTCTCTGAAGCCCCACTCAACACCAGCCGCATCAAGTGCAGCCTTCGTATCCTCAAAAACCTCCGGACCATAATCATTTGTATGATTATTATTTATCGTAACAGCCTCTATACTGTTATCCGAAAAAACCTTAGCAAACCACGCAGGCGATTTAAACCAGAAGTTCTGAACCTCGTCGCCCTTATCTCTTGGAGCTATAGCCTTATCTGAAAATGTATTCTCACAGTTTGCTACAGTTATATCATCATTTTCAAAGTAGGAACGAACACCATCGAAGAAATAGGTAGTATCAGCATTTGACTCATACCACAGAAGGGTTCCATAAGAATTATTCTCCAGATTCGACGCCATACAGCAGTCACCCACAAATGACATATCTATATCAAAATCTGTCAAAGCATCCCCTGCAGTACCGAGAGAAGCATCTCCAGCACTTCCCACACTGCTCCAGTCACTGATTTTCCGACCTGATTCGTCTGAATCTACAGCTTCAGCAGCTATCGCCTTATCCTTAAAATCCGTATCCTTCTTCTTCGTAGCTTCTCTAACGATAAGCATAGTAATTCCGACCACAATAAGCACAGACAGGACCATGCAGATAACAAGCTTAATCTTCATTTGCCTGATCTGCCGCTCCCTCTCAAGACGCTTTGCTTCTCTACGTCTAGCAAGCTCTGCTCTCTGTATATTCTTATCGTCTTCTCTACTCATTCAATATCTTATCCTTTATATTGTAATGAACTTACTACAAATAACTGTTCTGATATATCTCTCTGCTCTAACTCCTTCTTAGCTGCCTCTGCTTTTTCCACGTCTTCGAAGATACCAAATACAGTCGGACCACTGCCACTCATCATAGCATTTAACGCACCAAAATCTAGCATTATCTTTTCTATATCAGCTATTATAGGATGCTTCTCCGCAGTAACATATTCCAGAACATTTAAGAACTTATCTGTAACGCCTTTAAGATTTCCTGCATATAGTGCATCCACCTGTCCATCCACATCCGGATGTATGATACGCACATTATGCCCTGTCTTTGATTCCACCAAGGAATCATATCCGCCGTATGCCTCAGCAGTAGAAACTGATATTCGAGGCTTAACAACCAGGAACACACACTCAGGAATATCCGGAAGTCTGGTAAGTTCCTCACCTATACCTTCAGATAACGCTGTTCCTCCCATAATACAGTAAGGAATATCTGCCCCCAGGGTTACTCCCATTTCCATCAGTTCTTTATCCATAAGGCCTAACTCGAATAGCTCATTTATACCGCGAAATGTTGCTGCCGCATCACTGCTTCCGCCTGCCATACCAGCTGCAATCGGAATATTCTTAGTAAGAGTGATCTGCACGCCTGCCTTCTCATTTCTCTTCCATATATATCTATCAAAGAGAAGACGCGCTGCCTTATATATCAGATTATTCTCATCCAGTGGAACCTTTCCCAGCGGAGAATCCCCGTCACTACCTACACTAGGATTATCTAGCAGGACTATTATCTCCGGCTTGTCCAGCTTCTCAAATGTAAGAATATCCGCTATATCAAGAGACTGCATCACCATCCTTACCAGATGATAACCATCCTCTCTTCTTCCAACTATATCCAGACTTAGATTAACCTTTGCATAGGCTTTAACTTCTAACATATCTCTCCCCCCACTAACCCACTAGTATAGGCTTCTGATTCGATCTATATGTGATTTCATTTCCTCGACTACGTCAGTCGGCTCCAGTATCTCTATATCATCCCCCAGAGCTACAAGCCATCCTAGGAAATGAGGACTAACAGCCACATCAACATTTACAGTAAAATGATTCTCATCCAGAGGTCTCATCCGTTCTTCGAGACCGAAATGGTCGACGATTACATTTGACAAATGATTCTTGCACTTCAGCTTTACACGCTTCACTTCACCATTAAACATGTTGAAACGTTTTTCCGTATAGACTGCCTTATCCTGTTCTTTAAAAAGAGAGGCGCCTGCCCTCTTCTCATCCAGTTCGGATATGTCCTTCATTTTATCTACACGATAATGACGAAGCTGGTTGCGGTCTTCATCATAAGCTACCAGATAATAATTCTCATTGTCCCATGTGAGCGCCCACGGACTAACTACATAATAATCGCCATTATGTCCCAATTCCTGCTCGCCCCGAACGTTCCACCGGAAGTAATGAAATCTTATCTTGTGATTGTTATTTAATGCACTATGAATGGAATCTATACCATAATAGATACTTTCATTCATATTCTTGATACGTCCAGCCACATATACCTCGCGGTCAAGAAGCTTTGCATCATGTTCGCTAACAAGAGTCTCCAGCTTTCTTATAAGCTCTCTAGATTTACGCGTGGTTATAAATCTTGAAGACTGGATAGCATCTACGAGAAGCTTTAGCTCCGGAACCTCAAAATCCCTGCTGGCTAGAAAGTAGTAAGTCAGCTTTCCGCGCTGTTCCTTAATGATATCATAGCCAAAATCCACCAGAGCATCTATATCGCTATATATACTTTTTCTCTGTGCATCGATATCATACTTCTCCAGATATGCTATGATCTCTGGCATGGTAATCCCGTGATTCTCGTCCGTCTGCTCTATAAAAAGCTTGGCCAGATATAGCATTTTAAGCTTCTGATTCTTTCCGCGCGCCATAATAAATCCTAATAATTCTTTAATTCACTCTTATACTCAACAATTATCATATAAGCCCCGTCCTTCAGCTGTTTCAGGACAGTAACCATGTTCTCTTCTTCAAGACTCACACATCCAGAAGTGTACCAATGATCATAGCTCTTGCAATGAAGGAAGATTCCGGCTCCCCTTCCATACACAACTGGATCTATATTAAATCCTATATTTACAGCATATTTATACTGATAATAATCTGTTAAATGCTCACCTATAACATTTGTTTCACTTTCAACCCAGGTATTATAGGTATCCCTTTCAGAGGAAAGATAGGAGTTCGGTGTAATACTGCGGTAGGTCATAGAAGTTCCAGGATTTTCAGCCTTTCCAAATGCATACGTAAGCGGGAATGATCCTTTAGGTGTCGTCTTGTCTCCCATCACTCTGCTCTCAGCCTCGCTAAATCCATTCTTGCCATAACCACAGTAATAAGTTGTTCCTGCGGTCCAGCTTCCATCCGACTGTTTCTGCCAAAATGTAAGATCATGTCCAACTACTGTGATAATCTGATCAGTCTTTTTAGCAGTTTCACTTCCTGATACAAGCTCCTCTATGCTTCGAGAATCTTCAAACTCTGAGGTGCATTTTCCTGAAGCATCCACTTCTTTACCATCTATAGTAGTAGAAGTAGCCATAGCGCCAGACTCTGTTAGATAGTACCAGCCATCTCCTGACTCAATCCACTTAGACGCAGCCATGTAACCAGTAGACTCGAAATAGTACCATTTGCCGTCAACCTTAAGCCAGTTGCTAGTTGGATACCAGCTACCCGACTGGAACCACCAGCCCTTGGAGTTATGCTTCCAGCTGCCATTCCATGAACTGTCATACCAACCATCCGAACCCAGCCAGTAGCCATCGATATACTCACCCTTTGCATAGGTACCATCGCCGTTATCATACCACCAGCGGCCATTGGAATTAATCCAGCTTCCGGCAGCATTAACATTTATTCCCATAAACAAAGAAAACAGGAACCCTATGCAAATTGCTAGGATTCCTATTCCCTTCACTTTTTCCAATATATAAAATATCAATCTAGAAACCATATGACATCCACCTTCTGATAATAACCTTCACATGCACATTACAGATTATATCACAATCAGCGATGAATGTCATACTATCTAGAGGGATAACTAGTTTCTGAATTCGCCCTTATGATAAAGACCCATCATAACCAGATCAACTAACCCGATAACTATGTAGCAGATTCCAGAACCAATGCTAACCTCTGCAATATGAAGTGTACCAACAAGGCACATTGTAAGCGCAAACATAAAAAGCATTGCATAGATAGCTGCGTCAAAAAGCTTCTGTCTTAATCCTGTGTTATTAACTAATACTTCATCCATATCCTTATACCTCGTTATATAATACTTAAACCATACCTTTGCTTACCTAAGTAAGCTCCGTTCAATCAACCTTATGCTCATACTATACACCCTAAATATTAAGAAAACCTTAACTAAGAGTGAATTGTTTATTATTTGTCGTGAATGGTAACTGTTTCGTAGATAACATAGGCAGCACAGGTTTCGTGGAAGCTGGCTTCCTAAGAAACATGAGATGACTATGTTAGCCTTGCGAAGCAAGGTTGCCTACATATACATCGATTAAGTGTCTGCGTAGCAGACAGTAGAGCGCCTTGGCGCGGACTTAATCGATTGTATATGGAGCAAACTACGAAACACCATTCCTGTATTAACAAGTAACTGTGAATCCCACCTTCTCTTTCACCTATCTATACAGTGACTTTTCACTCCCCATCTGTTGCCTTCTCTTCCAAAATTTATTTTCTTGTATATCCCCCCATTATGTTTTAAGATAGAAATTGATTTTTTATTACAATCACTATATAAAAGGAATAATCCAATGATAGATTACACATTAAAGAACAAGGTCGATGCCACATTTAAAATGATGGACGACATATATAACTCTGACCCACTGCTAACACAGGCAACAGGTATGACCTGCAGAGAAATGTTAAAGTACAATCTACTTCAGTTTGTGGGATTCCTATTCGAATCAGACGGAACAGATGGAAGACTCGAACTCGACTTCATTCGCGACTATCTTGGAACCATAATGAGTATCGGTCAGTTCCTTAACTTCAAGTATGGAAAATGTATGGACAACAACTTTATCAATACTCCACCAAGAGTACTGCTCTATACAGCAAAGTACGATATGTCAGGTGGCGTAAAAGCTTCTACCGGAAGACCAATATCTAAGGAAGTAGTCGAACTCTTTAAGGATCTCGGAACAGCATTTATAGCAATTAACGATGAAACAGTTACAGAAGTCGCTAACCTGTCAAACTACGGACTTATGCTTGATAATTTCCTAAAGCAGTACGGTCTTTACTTCACAGATGGAATAAGGAATAAAAAGAATTCAAAAAGTAAGAACTATCGAAAAGATACAAAATCGAACACTCCTAATAAGGCTGGTGTCATAAAGCAAAATGCAGCTGCCGAGGAAGATCTGGAACTTGAACCAGAAGAAACTCTCGAACAGCTAATGGAAGAACTAAATACACTCGTTGGTCTTAAGTCAGTTAAGCAGGATCTTACAAATCTTATAAATCTCGTAAAGATACGAAAGCTCCGTGAGGAAAGAGGTATGAAGCAGCCAGATATCACACTGCACCTCGTATTCTCCGGAAATCCAGGAACAGGTAAGACCACAGTTGCAAGACTTCTTGCAAAGATATACAAAGTGCTAGGTGTTGTAAGCGAAGGTCAGCTTGTGGAAGTCGACCGCTCAGGACTCGTTGCCGGATATGTCGGACAGACAGCAACCCAGACAGCAGAGGTCGTAGAAAGTGCCATCGGCGGCATCCTCTTTATAGATGAAGCCTATACACTTATTAAGGGTGGCGATGAGAAGGACTTCGGTCAGGAAGCTGTTGATACACTCCTGAAGCTTATGGAAGATAACAGAGATGATCTAATCGTTATCGTTGCTGGCTACACAGACAAGATGGAAGAGTTTGTAAACTCCAACCCAGGTCTTAAGTCCCGCTTCAACAAGTATATATTCTTTAATGATTACTCTGGTTCTGAGCTCACAGAAATATTCAACAATATGGCTAAGAAGCAAGAGTACGATACAGACAAAGAAGCAGGCGCATTCGTAGAAGACTATCTTACTAAGAAAGCAACTGCTCACGAAGAGAACTTCGCAAATGCAAGAGAAGCCCGTAACTATCTCGAAAGATGTATCGAGCGTCAGGCAACACGTATAGTAGAGATTGAGAATATCAGCGATGATGATCTAAGGACTCTCACACTGCCAGATGTGTCAGAATAAAGCCAACGAAAAAGCAGGTGCATAGCACCTGCTTTCTTCTTATCCTGCAAACATTATACCATCAAATGCATCTTCCAGATTTATACCATTTACAAGATATGGATAATCTGAATGATCAACCACTATTCTCACATAGGTTCCATCCTCAGTCTTACAATCTACGTAAGTCTCTCCATCTGAACGGTACATATAGTAGATTGTTCCCTTAGGAATAGTAGTTTTACCGATTACATTTCCCTCTGCATCTACTTCATCAAACTCAAGATCCATCTTGGAGGTAATATTAAAATCTGTTGGAAGTTCATAATAATCCTGCAGAAGCTTAATCTCTCCATTTTCCCCAACCTGAGCCGGAATAACTCCATCAAAAGTACTGATATACTGCTGTCTAATCTCCAGGTAGAACAGATTTGGATTATAAAAGAGTCCCTTAGAATAGATATAGTAGTCTTCGCCATAATCTGATTCAAAATCCTTAGAAGTAAAGGATCCCGTACAATAATCCAGATCCGTGATTTCTCCATTTGTTATATCCACCATATGGATCACCCTGTAGTCATTTTCTGCCACAGCTTCTATATATAACAGATACTTGTCGCCTCGCTTCACAAAGTATACATCCCCAGCTTCAAGACCATAATAATTTATATTCTGTACGCCTTCACCAACCTGTACATCTACTGATTCAATATACGAATATTCATCCTCTGTATTATATACATATTCTACATTTATCTGTTCCTGCACTCCGTCTCCAGTTATATCTTCACGTATTCCACCGTCTGGAAGTAGAACTGCCCAATCACCATCTGAGGCTCCATATCCTTTATTAAAAAGATCCGGATAATCAGAAAACTTTATACGTATAATCTGAAGTCCTGCCGCATAACTAGCTAGACTATAAGGATTATAATAAAGCTCCAGCTGTAAAGGAGTAAGCGTCCAGCAAAGTGTCTTCGGATCATCAAAACTTTCTCTCAGGTAATCTTCGCAACCAGGCTCCGCCTCAATAAGATCCGCGTAATCTCTTGAGAAAACTTCTGCTGCTGCATTTCGAAGATCATCCATACTACTGACTACATCCTCTATAGATATCTCTTCACCAGTTTCTGGATTGTAGTTGAATCCATTTAAACCATAATATCCGTGAGCTCCGCCATAATAGTTGTAGAAACTATCCAGGATACTAAGAACCTTTCCGTCAACCCTCTGAATATAAGCCTTCGATTCATCAGTATAATATGTAAAGTACTCACTAGCCGCCTTCTGCTCCTTAGCATCAGCTATAAGATCCGACTCGTTCATATCCTCGCCAAGACTGCTAGCCTTACTGGTGTAATCCGCCAACGCTTTCTTTATTCCCGGAAACTGATCCTCAGTACCAGCCTGAAGCTTTAATTCATCGTAAGTATTCTCATATAGAAGACTTCCATCATCATCCTTTTCATAATAGGATGTCTCAAGACTATAGATAAATGGAATATCTCCCATCTGATTTTCTGCACTATCCCCTTTATCCTCCGTTGTAACTTCTTCAGTTGAAAGCGCCGTCTCATCGCCTCCATCCCTAGGATAATCTGCATCTCCCTCTGAAGACTTTTCAGTTGCATCATCCAGCTTACCACCAAAAGAACTAGACTTGTCAGTTCTTCTCTTCTTGCTGGATGTATCATTTCCGCTGTCTCCACATCCTGCTAAGCTAAATGTCATAGCTAGCACTAGTATTACTGCAAGAACACGAAGCTTCGAATGTTTTTCTTTACTAATATTATTCCCCATTTTAATCATCCACTATCACCATCCTTTATGATATGCGTGAGTATCATCCAATAAAAGAGTAACAAAAAGCCTATCTATTTTCAACAAACATATAAAGCTTATATTCTCTCTAAATGAATAAAAAAATCCTGGTGAAGACAAGGAACCCTAACGGATTCTTTGCCTCACCAGGATGATTAACATATCTAAAGGAGGGGTTTATTTACTCAGCGTTTACCTTATCAAGTGCTGCCTGAGCTGTCTTAGCTGCCTCGTCAAGTGCCTCCTGAGCAGATACACCTTCAAGTTCTACCTTATCTGCTGCAATCTTAAGTGCATCATAGATCTCACCATCTGTTGGGTCAACTGGTCTGATAGATGCATGCTCTGACTGTGAAAGTGGAACAAGGATTTCTGGATGCTCATCTGAGTAAGCCTTGAAATCTTCAGTCTCTGTTGTTGACTTTCTAACTGATACATAACCTGTACCAAGTGACCATTTAGCCTGATTCTCAGGATTTGAGAAGAACTTCATAAACTCATATGCGCCCTGCTTCTCATCATCTGTAGACTGATCGATACTAACAAGAAGTCTAGCTTCAGCTGCTGGAAGAGATGTACTGTCATCATCCCATGCTGGCTGCTCAATAGCAGCAACAACTGAGAAGTCAAGATCTGCCTGGTCACCACTTGAACCGATGTAACCACCAGCAGTACCATCTACAGCATCATCCATTGTATCATACCAGTACTCCCAGCCCTGTCCGCCAGAATGTACAGTCATTGTCTCATCATCATGAATCCAAGTACGAACTGTCTCCCATACATCAACCCACTCCTCTGAGTTAATAAGAACAGTCTTACCATCATCACTAAGAATCTTACCACCATTTGAAAGCGCCATATCTATAAGGTTATCTTCACCCCACATTGGCTCCCAACCATATGTAGCGATGTCCTCATCCTTGATTTTCTGAGCAATCTCACCAAGCTGCTTCCAAGTCTTGATATCATCAGCATTTACGCCTGCCTTCTCAAATACTTCTCTATTATAGTAAAGAACCTGAGTTGTACCATAAGCAGGTATAGCATATATCTTATCACCATCAACACCCTGGTTGAAGTAAACATCAAGATAATCATCTCTGTCAAAGCTTTCATCAGCATCTGTTAATGAGCTAAGGTCTGTTAAAAGATCCTTATCAGCAAGACTCTTTGCAGCCTCAACCTCGAGAAATGCAATATCAGGCGCTACATTTCCAGCGATACCAGCCTGAAGCTTCTGATATGTCTCATCATAATCGCCCTGAGTAACTGTTGTTACAAAGTAATCTTCCTGTGAATTATTGAAATCATCAACGATTTCCTGAACAACTCCTACAGCTGTCTTACCACCTGCGAACCAGAACTCAACCTCAGTTCTACCCTCTGCAGATGCAGCTACTGTATCTGTATCTTTAACTTCACTTGAGAGCTCAGCATCTGATGCTGAACCATCAGCTGTTGTTGTCTCAGCAACCTGAGTCTCAGATGTATCAGCATTTCCCTCATCGCTTGATGTACTGACACCACAACCTGTAAGTGTGCCCAGCAGCATAGCTGCACTAAATGCACCAGCAGCTATTCTCTTAACTACATTCTTGTTAAACTTTCTCATAATTTTTCTCCTTTTTATTCCTTAACTCCGCTATCACCCGAGAGACCAGATATAAACCATCTCTGTGTAAAAGCGAAAAGTATCAGCAGTGGTATTACTATGACCGTGCTACCTGCCATTACCTTAGCCCAGTTTGTACCGAATGCTCCATCATCTATGAAGAAGCTACGAAGTCCCTGAGCAACCAGGTACTGGTTCTTGTCCTTTGTTATAAGGGACGGCCACATATAATTGTTATATAGTGAGATAAAACTCATTAAGCCAAATGTCACGAAACTTGATCTCGTAACCGGCATTACTATCTTCCATAATATGTTCCAATCATTTGCCCCATCTAGCTTTGCAGCCTCGATTAGCTCATCTGGAACTTGTAGAAATGCAGTTCTCAGCAAAAATATTCCAAAGATGCTTACACACTGTGAGATAATCAGTCCCGCTCTTGTATTCAGCATTCCCATCTTAGCAAGTGTTACATAGGCTGGAATATAAGTTGCACAGGATGGAAGCATGTAAGTTGCCATCACAATTCCGAACAGAAGATTCCGACCTTTGAACCTTATAAAGCTAAATGCATATGCCAGCATCGCACCTGTAACAATCTGAATTAATGTAGCAACTATCGCAACAACAAGACTGTTAACAATGTACTTCATCAGTGGCGAATCCTTCACAACTTCGATAACATTTTCCAAATGAATAATATCAGGAAGTATCATCGTAGGATCCAGCGCCTCTTCACTAGTTTTTACACTTCCCAAAACCATCCAAATCATAGGAAATATCATCGCAAAGCTGATGATTGAGAGGGTTATATGTTTTATACTTGCTTTTAATACCTTCTTCATTAATAATTCACCCACTTCTTAGATAATCTGAACTGTGTATATGAAAGTGCGACTGTTATCACTACGATGATTATAGCTACTGCCGAAGCTTGTCCCATTTTAAACTGTTCAAATCCAAGCTGATAGAAAAGGTATGTAAGCGTTCTTGTGCTTCCAGCAGGTCCGCCCTGTGTGAGTATCTGAATCTGGTCGTAAGCCTTAAGTGCATCAACCATTGTTATGATGCATAAGAAAAATGTTGTTGGTGATACTCCAGGTAGTGTTATATATATAAGTTTCTTCCAGAAGCCTGCACCATCAAGAGATGCAGCTTCATATCTATCTCTCGGAATCTTATCAATAGCTGTAAGATAAAAGATTGCGCTATATCCAACTGCCTTCCATACTGTGACAATAATTACAGACATAAGAGCTGTCTCACTACTGCTAAGCCACTGCAGCTTTGGAAGACCTAGATTTACGAGAATCTCATTTGCAAGTCCACCCTTTGGTTCAAATATCCAGCTCCATACGATGGAGATTGCAACCGTTGGTGTAACCCAAGGTGAGAAAACTAAGAATCTATATATTGCCTTGCCCTTTATCTCATTTCCAAGAAGAAGTGCAACCGAAAGGCCAAGGATGATTATTGGAATAATAGTTCCAATTGCAAAAAGAAATGTTGTCTTAAATGCTGACCAAAAGCTTGAGTTAGTTAAAACAGCTGTATAATTCTCTACTCCAACATAGTTATACTCTGGAGTCATATAATCCCAATCTGTAAAACTCAGCCAGCCACTCCTCAGGATAGGATATATCCAGAACAGAGTCATAGGAATCATAGCAGGGAGTGTAAAGAAGAGAACCTTTACAATCTTCCATATTTTATTTTTAATCGATAATTTGTTCATGGTATATCTTTTCTTTTTGTTCACGACTTTTATTTTGTCTCAGATGGTGAACATATTACTCCAGAAAGTCCCTCTTGTCAACCCTTTTTCGAATATTTTCTGTATTTTATTTATTAATTTTTTATCGTGTTTCTTCTATAATTATGTAAAACTATGCAAATCCCGTATTTATGCAAAAATGAGAATACTTAAATATTCATTTATGCACCAAAAAAAGAACCTGCAAACTCGCAGGTTCTTAATCCATTTTGACTTATTATAATCCTCTATTTTTAAGGTCAGCAACAAGCTGAACATAAAACTCTCGAATATCAAATCCAACAATATTCTCACGGCTGAGATCAATCATATCCGCATGAGATATACCACGCTTCTTCTTATTTTCAAGAAATGTATAACGCTCACCCCAGTGAAATGACGGCTCTCCAACAAGACCATCATTTGGACCATCAAACTTATTAACAAAGCTATAACTCATATTAAGTGGAAATGCACCGCTTGTAGCTTTCTTCATCCAAGAACCGATACTCTGTGTATATACGCCCGCCGCATGAAAATCAAACTGATCCGTATATTCAGAAATCTGTCTGCATCTACTAGCAGTAAGATCCGTTACTGCATCTATAAAGCTTGGCGTAGTATCACCCAGCTTCTTAAATGTCCCATTATAGGCAGCGGCAACCTTATCTCTAAGTCCCGCAGGAGCCTTAGTAAGCAGATAATCAGCAAACTCGCAACCCTGATGAGGAGTATTTACGGTAGTTATAGAGGCAACATATGGTGAAACCCCAAGAGCTGATACAGCCCACTTAGTATCAAGTCCACCCTTTGAATGAGCTATAATATTGAGCTTCTCGCAACCAGTCTCCTCAACAATCTCCTTAATCCTGGCAGCAAGTTCAGCAGCACTATTCTCAACCGATAGAGCTGACTGATGGTTTCCGTAATAGATAGTAGCTCCATTCTTCTCAAGCTCTCCCGGAACTCTTCCCCAGTAATTAAGATGCTTCATATCTCTGAAGAAGACACCATGCACCATAAGTATCGGATACTTAGTTTTACAAATCTGCTGCGAAGATCTCTGCTCATCCAGCTTCATTTTCGCACGTTCAAATCTAGCTTCACGTCCAGTTATATTAATAATCATAACCAATACAACCAAATGAACTATCGGGATCATACCACAGAGAAGCCCCAGAATTCTCATTCTGACTCCCAGCTGGACTGACGTGATATAAACCATAATGATACCAGCCCAAAAGACAACAAGCTCTAGCAAAAAGATCATAATAAGTGGAGCCCAAAGGCTTGCAAATGAATCTTTTACGCCATCGTGTATAAGTCTCGATATAAACCATATGCCAAGCAATACAACAGATACAAGGAAGATAGTCAGGAAAAGATTACCCATCCATAACATCGTAATTCTTGCAACTGTTAAAGGTTTCTCAGTTCGTCTATCATTCATTGTTATACTTCCTATTCTTAGGTTTTCTAAAAACAACAAAACTATATTAGTATAATTCAGAGTAACAAGCAAGCTAAACAAAAAAAGCTACAAATGCACTGAAGTAGTACTTTTGTAGCTAGAAATATCGCTAGTGGACGCTCGGGGACTCGAACCCAGGACCGTCCGGTTATGAGCCGGATGCTCTAACCAACTGAGCTAAGCGTCCTCAAGAGTGACCCGGACGGGAATTGAACCCGTGTTACCGCCGTGAAAGGGCGATGTCTTAACCTCTTGACCACCGGGCCAAAGTTAAATATATAAGAAAACTCCCCGAGTTGGGCTCGAACCAACAACCCCTCGGTTAACAGCCGAGTGCTCTACCATTGAGCTATCGAGGAATATTGAAAGTTGTACTTTCAAAACTTCATACAGTTAATACTTTTATCAAGATCTTACGTATCTTCCTAAAATCTAGGAAAAGCTCACGACCTATTAGTACTCCTCAGCTTAACATGTTACCATGCTTACACCCAGAGCCTATCAACCTCGTAGTCTTCGAGGGGTCTTAAGAGATA